>Ga0308165_1000437_pt1 | contig 79008 bp, 68 predicted proteins | sample PhyWR2_FD_201032 | JGI IMG/M metagenome (GOLD analysis project Ga0308165, IMG submission 201032) | Phyllosphere microbial communities from UC Gill Tract Community Farm, Albany, California, United States - DLSLW.R2 | ecosystem: Host-associated > Plants > Phyllosphere > Unclassified | place: USA... | reverse complement strand
AGCAGGTCGGCGGCCAGGAACAGGCGGTTGTCTCCGGCCTCGCCGAAGGCGGCCTGCAAGTCGTCCAGCCGCCGGCCCAGCAGCACCAGGCGCGCGCCCTGCGCGGCAAAGGCCGTCGCCACGGCGCTCCCCAGGTTGCCGGCCGCGCCGGTCAGCATCACGGTCTGGTTTTCCAGGCTCATGCCGATGCCTCCCGATGCCTGGCGGCGTGGTAGCGGCCGGTGCCGCGCGTGATGAGCGCATCCGACGCCAGCAGCGCGCCCGGCGCGTGGTCGCCCTGGCCGCGCACATGCTGGTAGGCGGGCGCGAAGTCGATGTGCGCCAGCGCCAGCAATTCGTCCAGGCTGTCGATCACGAAATAGGTTTCCTGAAAGTCGTCGATGCGGTAGGCGGTGCGCATCACGCGCTCCAGGTCAAAGCCGATGCGGTTGGGCGACGCGTCATCGAGCGCAAACACGCTCTCGGCGGCCGACGAGGCAATGCCCGCGCCGTAGATGCGCAGGCCGCCGTGCTGGCGCACCAGGCCGAACTCGACCGTGTACCAGTAAACGCGCGCCAGCTTGTCCAGCACCCCGAGCTTTTGCGCGCGCAGCCCGCCCGCGCCGTAAGCCTGCAGGTAGTCGGCAATCGCCGGGTTCATCAGCATCGGCACATGGCCGAACACGTCGTGGAACACGTCGGGCTCCTCCAGATAGTCCAGTTCGTGCGGCTGGCGGATGAACTGGCCGGCCGGAAAGCGCCGGTTCGCCAGGTGCTCGAAAAACACCTCGTCGGGCACCAGCCCCGGCACCGCCACCACCTGCCAGCCGGTGCGCTGCATGAGCGTGTCCGATAGGCGGCGAAAGTCGGGAATCTGCTGCGCATCAATCGGCAGCGCGGCCATGCCGCTGACAAACTCGTCGCAGGCGCGTCCGCGCAGCAGCCGGCTTTGGCGCTCGAACAGTGTCTTCCAGACGCCGTGCTCGGCGGGCGTGTAGCGCTCCCAGCCCTGGTCGATGGTCCAGTCGGCGCGTTCGGGCGCTGCGGCGCCCTCCGCTGCGAGGCCGTGCTTGCCGCTTTGATTCAAGGGTGCTTGCATGGCAGCTCTCCTTTTGTCGCTGGCAGGATGCAGGGTGTCGCGGCGGCTTGCCAGTGGCCGCGCATGACGGCGCTCAGGCCGCCACGGTCAGCGCGCCGCGCTGGATCTGGTCGCGCTCCAGCGACTCGAAGAGCGCCTTGAAGTTGCCTTCGCCAAAGCCCTCGTCGCCCTTGCGCTGGATGAACTCGAAGAACACCGGCCCCAGCTGGGGCTGCGAGAAGATCTGCAGCAGCAAGCGCGGCGCGGCGCTCTCGGTGCTGCCGTCCAGCAGGATGCCGCGCGTGCGCAACTCGGCCACCGGCTGGCCGTGGCCGGGCAGGCGGCCTTCGAGCATCTCGTAGTACGCGTCGTTGGGCGCGGTCATCAAGGGCACGCCGGCCAGCGCCAGCTTGTCCACGGTGGCCAGGATGTCGTCGCAGATCAGCGCGATGTGCTGGATGCCCTCGCCGTTGAACTTGAGCAGGAACTCCTCGATCTGCCCGCCGCCCTGCTTGGATTCCTCGTTCAGCGGAATGCGGATCAGGCCGTCGGGCGCGGTCATGGCGCGGGACGTCAGGCCGGTGTACTCGCCCGAGATGTCGAAGTAGCGGATTTCGCGGAAGTTGAACAGCTTTTCGTAAAAGCCGCCCCAGAACGCCATGCGGCCCCGGTACACGTTGTGCGTCAGGTGGTCGATGAGCTTGAGGCCATGGCCCGCCGGATGCCGGTCCACGCCGGGCTCGAACACGAAGTCGATGTCGTAGATGGACTTGCCGTCCTCGTAGCGGTCGATCAGGTAGAGCGGCGCGCCGCCGATGCCCTTGATGGCCGGCAGGCGCAGCTCCATCGGCCCGGTGGGAATGTCGATGGGCTGCGCGCCCAGTTCGAGCGCGCGGCTGTAGGCCAGGTGCGCGTCCTTCACCCGAAACGCCATGCCGCAGGCGCTCGGGCCGTGCTCGGCGGCAAAGTAGCCGGCCACGCTTTTGGGCTCGCGGTTGACGATGAAGTTGATCTCGCCCTGGCGGTACAGCACCACGTCCTTGGAGCGGTGGCGCGCCACCAGCGTGAAGCCCATGCGCTCGAACACCGGCTCCAGCACGCCGGGCACGGGCGAGGCGAACTCGACGAATTCAAAGCCCATCAGGCCCATCGGGTTGTCAAACAAATCAGCCATGGGGTGCATCTCCTTTGCAAGTAGTTGTCAGGCCGGGGCGCGCTGGCGCGCACTGGACCTTACGGGCGCTGCCGGGCTGCATGCCGGGGCTTTTCGCCGGCGTGGCAGGGCGCGGCATCACGGTGCCAAAGTATTGCGCGGCCGCTGCGGGCGTGCTGGGCGCATGGGATTGCCCCGCCTGAACATGGCCTCTTTGCCTGCGGAGATGCTGTCGGTGGCGGAAAACGCCGGTTTTCAAGGGAAAAAGGCCTTTGGCGCAGGCGTGGCAAGCACCTGATGCTATTAATTGCATAGCAAAAAGCCGGCTGGCCCGGCCGTCGGGCCAAGTCCGGCAGGCCTGTCAGGCCAGCTTCTCGGACATCAGGCTCGCGCTGTTGTGCCCGCTGTTGCGGCATGGAATGCTCTGCGGGGCCGCGCCGGGCTTTCGCGGCGGCTCGGTGTTCAGCAGCGAACGGATGCCTTCCCACTGGGTGCGCAGGCTCTCGACCTGGGCCAGGGTCTGGGCCACTTCAAGGAGTTTTTGCCGTTGCGCGCCGCTCAGGCCGGGCGACTGGCCCAGCCGCGAGACGATGGCGTCGGCCAGCAGGCTGATGATGTGGCGAAAGCGCACGGCCTCGCTGGCATTTTCTCCGGCCCAGGCCGGCGCGGCGCCCCACCACAGGATATCGATCAAACGCGGCAGGTCGGCGGCGGCAAAGACGGCGCGGGCCAGCCCGTTCACGGCCTGGTTCAGGGCGCATTTGGCGTTCACCGTGCTCTCGTCCAGCGCCTTTTGCAGCTTGTCCAGTTCCACGGCCAGCGCGATGTCGCTGAAGGGCTGCACGCGCGCGCCGATCATGGTGCCGGTGCCGTCCTCAAAGCCGCTGGGCGCCTCCAGCGCATTGACCAGCGGATGGTATTCGGTGGTGCCGCTCCAGCAGAACTGGCCCCGGAAGAAGGCCTCGTCATAGCCCTTGGGAACGCCCAGGAAGCTCACGGCCACGGGCTTGCCGCTCTTGACGATGCTGTAGAGCGCCAGCTCCAGCGTGTTCACCGGCCAGCCCAGATCGACGGCCGACCAGAAGCCGTCGGCCGGCGTCTGGTCGGCCAGCGCCAGGGCGTTGACCAGCAGGTGCGTGGCCTGGCGCAGGTTCTGGATGTTGAAGTAGCGGTCCGGCCCGTGCAGCCCGAGCAGGCCGCTCTCGATGCCTTTGCCGATGTCCTGCGCGACCAGCCCGTTTTCCATCACGTGCGTGAAGCGCGTGCAGCGAAACCGGGTCGAGAGGCTGCGGCGCGCGGCGACCACCCACTGCGCCTCGGCCAGCTTCTTGCTGCCGGTGTACACATGGTCCGAGACATAGGCAAAGCACTTGCCGGTGGACGAATAGACCGCGTCCTGCACGCCGTGCAGCAGGCAGGCGTTGATCACGTTGCGCGTGCCGAAGACGTTGGTGTCGATGGCCTCGCGCACCACCGCCTCGGCCCGCCCGGGCTCGCGGATGCCGGCCAGGTGGAACACCACCTGCGGCTTGACCTGCGCGAACACGTCGTTCAGCGCGGCGACATCGCGGATATCGACCTGGAAGTTCTTGATCGGGGTGTTGTGCGGGCCGCACAGCGTGGCCGCGTGGTGGGCGATATCGACGACGATGATCTCGGCCGCGCCCAGGCTGGCCAGCAGCGGCAGCAGCCGCGTGCCGACGCAGCCGGCGCCGCCCGTGACCAGCACGCGCTGGCCATCGAGCCGCGCGCGGGCCGCCTCGTGGTGCAGATCGACCGTGCGGTTCAGCGCCAGCGCGCAGGGGTGCTGCGCCAGCTTGCCTTCGGCCTGGAAGTTGTCGATCAGCATCCGGGTGGCCTCATGAAGCTGCTCAAGCGCCTCGGGCGTCGCGCAAGCGCCGCCAGGGGCCAGGGCGCTCATGCGGCCGATGAGGTCGTTGTTGCTGGGGGATTGCTGCTCAGTGGTCATGGAACCATCCTTTTTGGAAATTTTGGGTTGTGGCAGGCGCAGCGGTGCATGCCGAGCGCGTGGCCGTCCGGCCGGCGCTCAGGGGGGCATGGCGGTCAGGGTTTCTCAGGTGTCGGGCGGCTGCACATCGCCCGGCCATGCCGCCATTCCCTTTTCCAGGTTGTAAAGCCGTCCCGAGTCATAGCCGGCCGCCACCAGCGAGCGGATGACCGCCTGGCTGCGCATGCCGCTCTGGCAGACCAGCACGATGTCGCGGTCCTTGGGCAGCGGCGGCGCGCCGGACTGCAGCAGGGCGCTTTCCAGCTCGGGTTTGGGCCAGCCCTGCGCGCCGACGATCCGGCCCGCCGCCCACTCGGACGGGTTGCGCACATCGACCACCAGCAGCTCCTTGTCTTCCTTCAGCCGCGCCTGCAAGGCACCCGGCGAGATCGAGCGGCCGACCGGCGCGGCGCAGACCATGACGGTTTCCTGAAGCACGATGTCCTTGGCCGCCTTGCTGCAGATCGGGCAATCGTGCGCCTTGGCGATCTGCAGCGTGTCAAAGCTCAGGTCCAGCCCGTCATAGACCAGCATGCGGCCGATCATGGGCGTGCCGATGCCGCTGAGCAGCTTGATCGCCTCGGTGGCCTGCAGTGCGCCGATGACGCCGGGCAGCACGCCCAGCACGCCGGCTTCGGCGCAGTTGGGCGCAAACTCCAGCGGCGGCGGCTCGGGAAACAGGCAGCGGTAACACGGGCCATGGCGTGCGTCGAACACGCTGAGCTGGCCGTCAAAGCGCAGCACGCCGCCATAGACGTTGGGCTTGCCCAGCTTGACGCACACGTCGTTGACCAGGTAGCGCGTGGGAAAGTTGTCGGTGCCGTCTAGGATGACGTCGTACTGCGAAATGAGGTCGATCGCGTTGTCGATGTTCAGCCGCACATCATGGCGCTCGATGCGCAGGTCTGGGTTGAGGTCGCGCATGCGCGCGGCCGCGCTTTCGGTCTTCAGGTGCCCCAGCGTCGAGTGCCCATGCACGATCTGGCGCTGCAGGTTGGTTTCCTCGACCACATCGGCGTCCACCAGGCCGATGCGCCCGACGCCGGCGGCCGCCAGGTACAGCGCGCTCGGGCTGCCCAGGCCGCCCAGGCCGATGAGCAGCACGCTGCCGGCCTTCAGGCGGCGCTGCGCCTCCAGGCCGAATTCGGGAAGGACGAGATGGCGGCCAAAGCGGCGCAGCTCGCCAGGCGAGAGGTTGGGCAGCGAAGCTGGCCCGGATGCGAAGCTCATGGCGATCAGCCTCCGGCAACGCTGGCGAAGATCTGCACTTCGTCGGCGCTGTCCAGCGGGGTGGACAGGCCGTCGAGCAGCCGGATGTCCTGGCCGTTTTTACAGATGACGACGAATTTGCGCAGCGTCGCGCCGGAAAACAGGTGGTTGCGCAGCTCGGCCGAGCTGGCGGAAAAATGATCCAGCGCCTCCTGGATGGTCGAGGCCGACAAATCCAGTCGGCTTTGCTGGTTGGTATAACGCCGTAGCGAACTGGGAACCTTCAAGACTGCCATTAAAAACTCCTCCGTGATGTTGTTCAATGCTGTGTTGTTTGAATGCAGGCAAACCCCTTTTGCATGGTTTCTTCCTGCGCTTTTTACAGCCTGGCTTGCCATATTGATATGGTGGCTAAAAACAATGGTTTATTTTTAATCTCCGAGGATTTTTATTTACGACAAGTAATTTCTGTAATTTAAAAGATGATTTGACGAGAAAATGTTAGTCAACTCTGGCTTGGATGAACATCCCAAAAAAAGGGGATTTTTAGCCGTATCAATGTTTTTTTTCTGTAACTTATATTCAATTTGATAAATTCGATTCTTCAGTAAAACCCCCTTGCTAAGGGGGCAATTGTCATTCTTGCAGTTACATTAAAATACATTTACTGTCGGGTGCTGAATATGCTGAAAAAGCGGTGCAAGGACGATATTCCTGCCCGTGCGCGGGTTTGCGGGTCTTGCGAAAATTTTCCTTTCAGAGCCAGTGTTTTTTTGCAAAAAAGAACGTTTATTGCTTGATCCGGATACTTGAAAAAGCGGGCAAGGGCACTGCGGCATCGTGAACACCATAGCCAATACCGAGTTTTCCCTGCTGATTTTTAATTTACTTTTATTGCAATTGCCTCTACCCAGGATCGCGAATTCTTTTTTCTAGAATGAAATGACCCGGCGGTGGCAGCGTCAGCACCACGGAGATTATTTTTTCTGATGACTGATTTGTTGAAAAGGTAATGCATGCATGTTCAGCTGATTTCCCGAATGACCCGGCCCGCCGTGGCTGTCCTGTGCCTTTGCATGCTGCAGGCCTGCGGCGGTGGCTCGGGCGACAGTAGCGCTGCCGGCTCGGGTGGTACCAGCACGGGCACTGGTTCAGGCAGTACCAGCACCGGTACCGGTACAGGCACCGGTTCAGGCACTACCAGCACCGACTCAGGGAGCGCCACTACCGGCTCGGGTGGAACGAGCGCCGGCTCCGGTACCACCACTACCGGCTCCGGCGGCACTGGCACTGGCACTGGCACTGGCACTGGCACTGGCACTGGCACTGGCACTGGCACCGGATCAGTGACCACCACTACCGGCTCGGGTGGAACGAGCACCGGATCAGGCAGCACGGGCACCGGACTGGAGCCCGCTTCGCCCACGCTGGCGGCCCTGCAGACGCTGGACGACGGCACGCCCGTGGGTGCGGCGACCTTTGCCGCTGGTGCTACCGCCACCGGCGGCCAGGGCCAGGCGGTTCAGGGGCTCTCGTGCAGCAAGGCGGTCCAGTCCGCGCCCGCCTACGGCTACACGCACTTGAACCTGTTGGTCGATGGGCAAGCCGTTGCGCTGGCCGGGGGCATCGGCGCCGTCGCTCCGGGCGCGCCCGCCATTGCCGATCCCGCCATCCGCGAGGTCGGTTGCTACTACCCGCTACAGACCACCGACAGCAGCGGCAAGATCCGCACCGAGTCCGCCAGTGCCGCGCCTTATACGCTCGGGCAGTTCTTTGCGCTCTGGGGGCAGCCGCTGGACGCTGCCAATGTGGCCGGCTACAGCGGCAAGCCGGTCAAGGCCTTCGTCCGCGACGGCGCGGTGCTGACCGAATACACCGGCAGCCTGGACGCACTGGCGCTGGTGTCCGGCCGCGAGATCACGCTGCAGGTCGGTGCCGCGCCCAGCGCGATTCCGTACTACGAATGGACCAATCCCCCGCCGTTGTCAAGCACGCCGCTGCTCTTGAAAAAGGGCTCCTACGATCCGGCCTCCAGCGGCCAGTTCAGCCTGGAAGGCAACCGCACCAACGGCAAGGGCGGCCAGGGCCAGCCGGTGGCCGGGCTCGCCTGCTACGGGCCGCTGAACAACACCACCTTCGACTACACCTACCATGTCCATTCGCACCTGGCGATCTTCAAGGATGGCGTGCGGCTGGCAATTCCGGCCCTGATCGGCGTGGTGGGCGACGACAACGTGCCATCGACCAGCTGCGACTATCCGCTGCACACGCACGACACGACCGGAACGCTGCATGTCGAGGCCTTCAGCTCGGTGCTCACGCTGGGGCAGTTCTTTCAGATCTGGGGCCAGCCGCTCACGCGCACCAATGTGGCCGGCCTGTCCAGCAGCACGCCGGCAGTGGTCTATGTGCAGGACGGCGGCAACCTGCGCAAATACCAGGGCGATCCGGCCGGCATCGAGCTCAGGTCCTACCGCTCCATCGTCATCGCGCTGGGCACGCCGCTGGCTGAAATTCCGACCTACGCGCTGGACGAAGCCCAGTGAGGCGCGCCGGGGCGCTGCGCTAGAGGCCCGGGGCAAGCCCGGCGGCATCCAGCGCGGCGCGGATGTCGCCGGGTGTGCGCACCAGCACGGCCTGAAGGCCGGCCGCGCGGGCGCCCTCGACGTTGGCCGGCGCGTCGTCAAAGAACAGGATCGAGGCCGGCGGCACGCCGATGGCCTGGGCCACATGCTCGAAGGCGCGCCGCTCCGGCTTGCGCAGGCCGATTTCGTGCGAGGCAAAAATGCGCTCGAACGAGTCCTTCAGTCCGGGAAACAGCCTTGAATAGCCCGCCTGGTGCGTGGCATTGGTGTTGGTGAAGGCGTGGCACGGGACGCGGGCGCGCAGGGTCTGGATCAGCCGCGTGGTCTCCAGGATTTCGCCGACAAACACGGCATTCCAGCCCTCGGCGATCTCGTCCACGCTGGCCTGCAGCCCGAGCGCCGACGCCAGGTGCGCAAAATACTGCCCGCCCGTGATCTCGCCGCGCTCATGGCGCTCGTAGTGCGCATCAAAGCAGAAAGCCTGCTTGAGCGCACCAGGGGGCAGGCGCGACATCGGCTGCCAGGCGCGCAGCACGCGCTCGAAATCGATGTCGATGACGACGCCTCCCAGATCGAACAAAAGCGCCAGCGGCGGTTGCGGGGCCATGGGAGCATCTCCTGTGTGAAATCCGGCAGGTTTTCAAGCCTTTCAGGCCGCCAGCCCAATGCCGTCAAAGGCGGCGTGCTATCTATTCGGGAGCGAAAAAAGGGGCTGATCTTCAGCGCGCCAGCAGGCCGTTGACCGGCTGCAGATCCTCGGCCGTCAGCGTGCCGCTGGCCTGGCGCAGCCGCAGGCCCCCGAGCAGCACGTTGTAGCGCGCCTGCGCCAGGTCGCGCTTGGTCTGAAAGAGCTGGCTCTGCGCGTTGAGCACGTCGATATTGATGCGCACGCCGACCTGGTAGCCCAGCTTGTTGGCCTCCAGCGCGCTCTGGCTGGACAGCTCGGCCGCCTCCAGCGCGCGGACCTGGCCCTGGCCCGACTGCACGCCGAAGTAGGCGGTGCGCACGTTCTGCGCCACGGCGCGGCGCGTGCCTTCGAGGTCGCTCAGCGCCTTGTCGCGCAGCCAGAGCGTCTCGCGGATGCGGTTTTGCGTGGCAAAGCCGGCAAACAGCGGCACGTTGAGCACCAGGCCGATGTTGCTGGTGTTGGCGCGCGAGGAAATGCCGACCTGCGCCGAGCTGGCGGGGTTGCGGGTGACGTTGTAGCTGGCGGTGGCGTCCAGCGTGGGCTTGTGGCCGGCCTCGGCCTTCTTGATTTCCAGCTCGGCGATGTCGGCGTTGCTCTGCGCCTGGCGGATGGCCGGATGCAGCAGCTCGGACTGCCGCACCCAGGTGGCCACGTCGGCCGGCAGCACGGCCGGCAGCACGGCCGGCGCGGCCAGTGGCCGGGGCTGCGATTCGGTAATGCCGACGAGCTGGTCCAGCGCGATCTTGCGCACGCGCAGGTCGTTTTCGGCGGCGATTTCCTGCGCAATCACCAGGTCGTAGCGCGCCTGCGCCTCGCGCGTGTCGGTGATGGTCGAGGTGCCGACCTCGAAGTTGCGCTTGGCAAAGGCCAGCTGCTCGGCCACGGCGTCCTTTTGCGCGCGCACGAAGGCCAGCGTGTCCTGCGCGGCCAGCACGTCGAAGTAGGCCTGGCTGGTGCGCACGATCAGGTCCTGCGAGGCCGATTCCAGCTGGGCCCGGGCCAGCTCGACCTGGCGCGCGCCCTGCGCGTAGGTCGCCCAGTTGGCCGGACGGTACAAAGGCTGGCTGGCGCTGAGCGTGGCGTTTTGCGTGTTGTAGCTGGTGTTGATGGCCGGCGTGGTGGTGGTTTCCACGCCCACGCGCGCCGCGCCGGCGGACACGCCCGCCGTGGGCAGGATGCCGGACCTGGCCTGCTCGGCCCGTGCCAGGTTCGCCTCGTACTGCAGCCGGGCCGACTGGTAGCTCGCGTCAAAGGCGCGCGCCGATTCGTACAGCTCCGCCAGGCTCTGCGCGCGCGCCAGGGGCGCCAGCGCGGCCAGCGCGAATGCGACCGACAAGGGCAGCATCGACAGGCGCGGCGCCGGCAGTGAAGGAAGCAGGGTCATGACAGGTAGCCTTGGCAAGAAGGTGAATGAAGCGCAAAAGCGAACGAAGGGGCGGGATTTGCAGGCGCCGTCCGGGTTGAATGCCAGCGCCCCAGCAGCAGCCGAATCAGCGTGTCCGGCCGCCATGGGAGGAAGGAAATCCGGCAGTTTTTGCTACGGAATTTATAGCTGCCTGCGCAGGCGCCGCCTGCGCAAAATGCCTTTTCGATACTGAAAAGTTCATTGGCGGACCCGAACGGCTGCGCCCTAGTAGCGCGGCACCGACGGATCGAGCCGCTGCGACCAGGCGTCGATGCCGCCTTGCAGGTTGACGACGGCCTCGAAACCGTTTTGCGCCAGGTAGTTGGCCACCTGCAGGCTGCGCATGCCGTGGTGGCACAGGCAGGCGATCGGGTGGTCCGGGCCCAGCGTTTCTTGCAGCTCGGCCAGGCGCGGGGGAATCTCGCGCATCGGCAGCGCCAGCAGCGTGAAGCCCTGGGCACTGACCGATGCCGTCTGCACCTCCCACGGCTCGCGCACATCGAGCACCACGGGAAGGACGCCGGGCGCCAGCGCGGCGGTTGCGCGCTCGCGCCAGGCGGCAAAGTCGGCGGGAGGAAGTTGGGCAATCATCGGTCGGGGCCTTGAGGGATTCGGAAGGGATTCAGAACGTGAATTTGGACGGCTCGGGGAAATGGAGCAGGCGCGGCGCGATCGTGTCCCAGGCCTGCGTGGTCTGCAGGGCGTCCTTGCCCACGCGCGTGATCAGCGTGGCGCGCATCATGGGCTGCTCGCCGACGATGGCGCCCAGGCGCCCGCCCACCTTGAGCAGCGCCAGCAGCGCCTCGGGCACCCGGGCCACCGAGCCGCTGAGCACGATCACGTCGAACGGGCCGCGCAGCGCGCCGTTGTCCGAGGTGGCCTCGGCCAGGCTGGCGGCGCCGTCGGCCTGGCGCACCTCGGCGTTGTAGATGCCGGCTTTTTTGAGATTGCGCTGCGCCATCTCGACCAGCGTGGGCTCGATCTCCAGCGAAATGACCTGCTGCGCCCGGTGCGCCAGCAGCGCGGCCATGTAGCCTGAGCCGGTGCCGATTTCCAGCACCTTTTCATGCTTTTGCACGGCCAGGTCCTGCAGCATGCGCGCCTCGACCCGGGGCGCGAGCATGCACTGGCTGGGGTTGGCTTGCGGCGGCAGCGGGATTTCCATGTCGGTGAAGGCCAGCGCCTTGCACGCGGGCGGCACGAAGTCTTCGCGCCGCACCACCGCGAGCAGTGACAGGATCTGGCTGTCCAGCACGTCCCAGGGGCGGATTTGCTGTTCGATCATGTTGAAGCGGGCTTGTTCGTAGTTCATGGCGGGTCTGTGGTTGGGCGGGGTGAATGAAGAGGTGGGCATTGAGCGCAAGGGCTGATTTTAGACGGCGCACTGTCCCGCTTCAGGCGGCGCGAATGGCGAAGCTGGCCGGGCCGCGCCTTGCTGGCGCAGGCCGTCGAGCAGCAGGCTCAGCTGCGAGGCGATGTAGCGCTCGGGCTCCAGCGCGACCTCGCTGGGCACGCAAACGCCCATCGCATGGCGCGCCAGCATCATGAACATCATCGGCGCGATCACGCTGTACACCGCATAGTCCAGGTCCAGGCTGCGAAATTCGCCCCGGTCGATGCCGCGCTGCAGGATGCGCCGGATCAGGCAGTGGGCCGGCTGGACCACCTCGTGCAGGTAGAACGCCGCGATGTCCGGAAAATTGCCCGCCTCGCTCATCATCAGCTTGGTCAGGCCCGAGGCTTTCGTCGCGCCGACGCGCGTCCACCAGGCGTTCATGCAGTAGGCCAGCAGCTCGCTGCTGCCGCCTCCGAAGCTGTCGAACTCGCTGCTCCACTCGATGAGCCGGCCCGAGATGTTCTCGCGCACCACGGCCTTGAACAGCTCTTCCTTGCTCGGAAAGTACAAAAACAGCGTGCCCTTGGAAACGCCGGCGCGCGCGGCCACTTCCTCGACGCGGGTGGCGGCAAAGCCTTTTTCGACGAACAGGTCCAGCGCCGCGTCGAGCAGCTCGCCAGGGCGCGCCTCCTTGCGCCGCGCGCGGCGGATGCCGGGGGCGGGCAGCTTGTCGCTGGGTGGAAGTGAGGAGGGCATGAATTTGCTGAATTACTGACTGACTGGTTATTAATATAACGTTTCAGGCACCTGCACGTCAACCTGAAGCCGCCCGGAGCGCAATTGCTGCGCCCAGGCGGCTGGTGGCGCAGCGCGTCAGTCGGGCGCCGGCGCGGCCGCCAGGCTGGACTGCGCCAGGGCCTGGCGCACCGTGTGGATCAGCTCGTTGAGCTGGAAGGGCTTGCGCAGCACCATGTCGGTGCTGATGACCTCGCCGATGGCCTGCAGGTCGGCATAGCCGGTGGCGATGATGGCCGGCAGGCCGGGGTATTTCTGCTGGGCCTGCCGGATCAGTTCGGCGCCGGTCATGCCGGGCATCAGGAAGTCGGTGATGAGCAGGTCGGGCCGCGCCAGTTCGAGCTGCGCCAGCCCGGCGGGTCCGTGCTCGGCCTGCATGACCTGGTAGCCGAGGATTTCCAGCGATTCGACAATGAACTGGCGCACCCTGGGCTCGTCCTCGACCACCACGATGCGCATGCGCGTGCCGTCGCGCCGCGGGGGCGCCAGCGGCGCCAGGGCTTCGCTGGCGGTCTGCACGTCCGCCAGCGGCAGCCACAGCTCCACCGTCGTTCCCAGGCCGGCCTGGCTGGCGATGCGCGCCGTGCCGCCGGACTGCTTGGCAATGCCGTAGACCTGGCTCAGCCCCAGGCCGGTGCCCTTGCCGATCGGCTTGGTGGTGAAGAACGGGTCGAACACCTTGGAGAGGATTTCGGCATTGATGCCTTCGCCGTTGTCGATGACCGAGATCACGCCGTAGCCCGGCCCGGGCGGCAAGTCGTCCGGCGCGGGCCGCACGGCGGTCTGCACGGTGACCAGGCCGGCGCCGTGGATCGCATCCTTGGCATTGATGGCCAGGTTCAGCAGCGCCAGCTCGATCTGGTTCAGGTCGGCCCTGACAAACGCGGTCTGCGCCGCCAGCGCCAGCTCGATGCGCACCTGCGAGCCCAGCGAAGCCGTGAGCAGCTCGCGCACGCCCTCGACCGCCTTGTTCAGGTCGAACGCCTTGAGGTCCAGCGGCTGCCCGCGCGAGAAGGCCAGCAGCTGCCCGGTCATCTTGGCGCCCTGCCGGGCGGCCTTGCGGATGGTGTTGGCCATGCGCTTGAGCCGCTCGTCGGTCGTGAGCAGGTCCAGCAGGTCGGCATTGCCCTGGATGACGCTGAGCAGGTTGTTGAAATCGTGCGAGATGCCGCTGGTCAGGTGCCCGAGCGCTTCCATTTTCTGCGTCTGCACCAGCGCCATCTGGGCGCGCTCGCGCTCGTTCATCTCGCGCATCAGCCGGTCGTTGGCCTCGGCCAGCGCCGAGGTGCGCTCGGCAATGCGGCTTTCCAGCGTCGCATTGAGGTCCATGCGCTCTTGCAGGTCGCTGCGCGCCTGGTACTGGCGCCTGCGGGCGCGCAGGGCGGACGCGGCGGCGCTGCGCAGCGTCTGGGCATTGATCGGGCGCTCCAGCAGGATCACGTTGCCCAGGCTCTGGAAGGCCGAGCGCGCATCGGCATCGGCCCGGACGGCGGTTGGCGACATCAGGATCACCAAGGGAAAGTCGGACCAGGACGGCTGGCACGCCAGCTTGTCAATGAGCAGCGCCAGATCCTGGCCGTGCAGCGCTTCCTGGGCCAGCAGCGCGGCGCCGGCCGGCAGGTCCATGCGTTCGAGCATTTCCCGGTAGCTGGCGCACGGCGTGCACTGGACGGCGTCGCGCTGCAGCACCTGCGCGATCACCTGCGCATCGCGCCCCCTGGGCGCGAGCACCAGGACGTGTTCCTCGCCAGCGGATTCGCACGGCATGCTCATCGGCCTAGCCTCCGGAATCCATCATGCGCGTGGCGCCGCGGTAGTTCGGCAGGCCGGTCAGCACACCCTCGAAGCCTTCGAGCGCCTGGCCGACCTCCACCCCCCGGCTGTTGAGCTGCAGCTCATGGATCGACTGCGCATGGTCGCTGGTGCGGCTCTTGATGACGGTGATGGCCCGGTGCAGGCGGCCGCTGGCCTCGAAAAAGCGCAGCAGCACGGTCGCATCGCTCAGGTAGCTCAGGTCCACGTCGCTGCGCACCTCGCCGATCAGCCCGTGCTGGCCCAGCACCATCACCGTGGTCACGCCCTGCTGGTTGAGGTAGGACAGCAACTCGTGCATCTGCAGCGTGAGGAATTTCTCGCCCGGCATGGCCTGCAGGTAGGCGTTCAGGCTGTCGATGACGACAAAGGTCACGCTGTCCTGCTCCACCGCCGAGCGCAGCATGTGCGCGAACTCGCCCGGGGCAAGTTCGGCCGGATCGATGCGGTGAATGCGCAGCTGGCCGTTTTCGATGTAGGGCCGCACATCCATGCCCAGGGCCGCGCTGCGCGAGAACAGCGTGCCCAGCCCCTCGTCGAACAGGTAGAAGGCCGCATGCTCGCCGCGCTCCAGCGCCGCGAGCATGGCGCGCACCGACAGCGTCGTCTTGCCAATGCCCGAGGGCCCGACGATCAGCGTGCTGGTGCCCGGCACCAGGCCGCCGCCCATCAGCCGGTCGATCCCGTCCGAGCCGGTCGAGCGCGCCACGGCCGCGAAGTCGCGCCCATGCTCGGCCGCGACCAGGCGCGGAAAGACCTTGAGCCCGCCGGTGTCCAGGATGAAGTCGTGGTAGCCGCCGCGAAACTTCAGGCCGCGCATCTTGACCACGTTCAGGCGCCGGCGCTCCTTGCCAAACTCCTGGGCCATCTGTTCGAGCGTGACCACGCCGTGCGCGATGCTGTGCAGCCGCAGGTCGCCGGCCTCGGAGGTCTTGTCGTCCAGCAGCAGCACGGTGCACTGGCGCGTGGAGAAGTAGTTCTTGATCGCCAGGATCTGGCGCCGGTAGCGCAGCGGGTTTTGCGCCAGCAGGCGCAGCTCCGAGAGGCTGTCGAGCACCACGCGCATCGGCTGGGCCTCGTCCACCGCCCGCATGATGCTGCGGGTGGTCTCGCCCAGCTCGATCTCGGAAGGATGCAGGATGGACTGCTCCGAATCCGGGTCCATGCCGTCCTCGTTGATCAGCTGGAAAAGCGCGATGTCCTCGATCGACCAGCCGTGGCTCTGGGCAATTTCGTGCAGCTCCTCGCCCGTTTCGGACAGCGTGATGTACAGGCCTTTTTCGCCCGTCATGACGCCCTGCATCAGGAACTGCAGCGCCAGCGTGGTCTTGCCCGTGCCGGGCGAGCCCTGCACCAGGTACACCCGGTTTTGCGTCAGGCCACCGCCCAGGATGTCATCCAGGCCAGGGATGCCGGTGTGGGCGCGGGGCAACGGAGAGATGGGTTTTTTGCCAAGGGATGGGTTCATGACAAAAGCCTGTGGAGATGAAGAGCTTGAATTCAAACGGAGGTTCCTTGCCGCCAGCCAGACGCCAGCGCTGCCTGGGGCGCAAATAAAGAGGGGGGAAATATACCCATTAAACAAAAAGCGCTTTTGCCAGGGGATGCCGCCCGTGGGCATCCCTTCTGGGCGCTGGGGTTTAGGGCGCGGGCAGGCGGGCGATGGCCAGGCCCAGGCATTCGCGCAGCACCTGGCGCGAATCGAGCAGTCCCTGCGCCGAGGGGAGCCACTCCAGCAGGCCGCGCTCGATGGGCTGCACAAAGCCCATGGGCGCGGGCAGCACGATGAGGCCCGCGCTTTCAAAGGCCAGGACGGCGCGCGGCAGGTGCCAGGCATCGGTGACCAGCGCGATGCGCCGCACGCCGCCTTGCAGCAGCAGCGGCGCGAGCAGCCGCGCATTGCCGGCGGTGTCGCGCGAAGCCGCCTCGCTCCAGCGCAGCGCCAGGCCGTAGTCCTGCAGCGCCACGCGGCGGGCCACCTCGGCTTCGGACGCGGTCTGCAGCCCCTCGGCGGCCCAGCCGACGCCGCCGGAAAACGCCAGCGGCAGGCCGGACTGGCGCGCCAGCCAGATGCCGTAGCGCAGCCGGGCGGCGGTGTAGGGCGAAGGCAGGGAGGCGCCGCCGTATTCAGGCGCCGACGGCAGCAGGCCGCCGCCGAGCACGACGATGGCCTGCACGCGCTGCGCCTGGAGCGCGCTGGCGTTCACGGGGTGAAATTGCGGCAGCGCATGGCGCGCCAGCCAGACCGCCGCGCCGTGGCAGCTGAGCAGCCAGAGCAGCGCCAGCGCCAGCCCGGCCAGCGCCAGGCCGCCACGGCCATTGCCGTTGCCGCGGCTGTTGAGGCGGCTGGCATCGTTGGCGCCATCGGCGCCATTAACGCTGCCGCCGCCGTTCTTGCGGTTGCCGCTGCGCCGCCCGCGCCAGGCCCAGAGCAGGCCAGCCAGCGCCAGCAGCAGCGGCGCCAGCGGCGGCAGCGCCAGGGCGGCCAGCAGCGGCTTGAGGGCGCCCGGCTCCATCAGTTGCTATGGAAACGATAGCTGCCAGCGCAGGCGGAGCTTGCGCCAGAGACCGATTTCATCAATAAAACGCCTGCAGGCCGGTCTGCGCGCGGCCCAGGATGAGCGCGTGCACGTCGTGCGTGCCTTCGTAGGTGTTGACGGTTTCCAGGTTGATCATGTGGCGGATCACGTGGTATTCGTCATGGATGCCGTTGCCGCCGTGCATGTCGCGCGCCATGCGGGCAATGTCCAGCGACTTGCCGCACGAGTTGCGCTTGATCAGCGAGATCATCTCGGGCACGGCGCGGCCCTCGTCCATCAGCCGCCCGACGCGCAGACAAGCCTGCAGGCCCAGCGCGATCTCGGTCTGCATGTCGGCCAGCTTTTTCTGGATCAGCTGGTTTTGCGCCAGCGGCCGGCCGAACTGGACGCGGTCCATCGTGTACTGGCGGGCGCGCAGCCAGCAGTCCTCGGCCGCGCCGAGCGCGCCCCAGGCAATGCCGTAGCGCGCCTTGTTCAGGCAGCCGAACGGGCCCTTGAGGCCGCTCACGTTGGGCAGCAGGTTTTCTTCGGGCACAAACACGTCGTCCATCACGATCTCGCCGGTGATGGAGGCGCGCAGGCTCATCTTGCCTTCGATCTTTGGCGCGGTGAGGCCCTTCATGCCTTTTTCGAGCACGAAGCCGCGGATGCTTTCCTGTCCGCCGACCTTGCCGTCAGCGTCTTCGAGCTTGGCCCAGACCACGAACACGTCGGCGATCGGGCTGTTGGTGATCCACATCTTGGCGCCGCGCAGGACGAAGCCGCCATCGACGGGCTTGGCGCGCGTGAGCATGCTGGCCGGGTCCGAGCCGTGGTTGGGCTCGGTCAGGCCGAAGCAGCCGACCCACTCGCCGGTGGCCAATTTAGGCAGGTATTTTTCGCGCTGCGCTTCGCTGCCGTAGGCATGGATCGGGTGCATGACCAGCGAGGACTGCACGCTGACGGCGCTGCGGTAGCCGCTGTCCACGCGCTCGACCTCGCGCGCCACCAGGCCGTAGGACACATAGTTCAGCCCGGCGCAGCCGTAGCCTTCGATCGTCGAGCCGAGAAACCCCATGGCGCCGGCTTCGCGCATGATCTCGCGGTCGAAATGCTCGTTGCGCGCGGCCATCAGCACGCGCGGCTGCAGCCTTTCCTGGCAGAACGCATGCGCCGCTTCCTGGATGGCGCATTCGTCATCGCTGAGCTGATCGGACAGAAAAAACGGGTCTTCCCAGTTGAAGGTGGCTTTCATGGCGGTTGTCTCGGTTGGTGCGCGGAGGCGTTGAGTGGGTGGATCAAAGGGGGGTGAAAAATTCCGGCCTTGCGGGCCGGCTGCCGGTCTCGCGCCTGTATTGTTGGCCGCGCATGAATACTTGTCCAATATCGAATTCCAATCCAACGATATATTATTTGTATCCATGGAATTGAGGCACCTGCGCTATTTTCTCGTTTTGGCCGAGGAGCTGCACTTTGGCCGCGCCGCGCGCCGGCTGTCGATGTCGCAGCCGCCGCTCTCGCTGGCCATCCAGCAGCTCGAAGCGTCGGTGGGCGCGCGGCTGTTCACGCGCAGCAGCAAGCAAGTGGCGCTGACGGCCGCCGGGCTGGCGTTTTTGCCGGCCGCGCGCGCGCTCATCGAGCAGGCATCGCAGGCCGCGCGGCTGGCGCGCGACGTGGGGCAGGGCATGGCCGGCAGCCTGAGCATCGGCTTTGCCGGCACCATGCTCTACAGCGGCCTGCCCGGCATCCTGGAGCGTTTTCAGGCGCGCCATCCGCTGCTGCGCCTGATGCTGCGCGAACTCGCATCGAGCGAGCAGCTGATCGAGCTGGCGCACGAGCGGCTGGACATCGGCTTTGCGCACACGACGCGCGTGCCGGCCGAGCTGTCGCAGATCCTGGTGTCCAGCCAGGCCTTCGTCGGCTGCCTGCCGGCCGGCCATGCGCTGGCGGGCGAGCCTTCGCTGCCGCTGGCGGCGATGCGCGGCGAGCCGTTTGCCGTGGTTTCGCGCGCCGTCTCGCCCGACTACCACGAGCGCATCCTGGCGATGTGCGCCGAAGCGGGCTTCTTGCCTGAAATCCGCTACGAGCTGCGCCACTGGCTGAGCGTGGTCTCGCTGGTGGCGCAGGGCATGGGCGTGGCGTTGGTGCCGGCGGCGCTGCGCCGCTCGGCCATGGCCGGCGCCGCCTTCGTGCCGCTGGACACGCCGAGCACGCCCTACGAGACGCATTGCCTGTGGAAGACCGCGCGCGACAATCCGGCGCTGGCCGCCTTTGTCGCGGCGGTGCGTTCGGCCACTGCGCCGCCCGCCGGCTGAAGCGGCCGGCGCGCGGAACCGGCGCCGGCGCGGCGAGTCCATCTTTTCCCTCAACCCCAAGGAAACCATCCCATGAGCGAATTGCAAACCATCACCCTGGGCGGCGGCTGCTTCTGGTGCACGGAAGCGGTGTACGTCAAGGTGCGCGGCGTCACCGACGTGGAGTCCGGCTACAGCAACGGCCAGGCCGCCCGGCCGAGCTACGAGCAGGTCTGCACCGGGCGCACCGGCTGCAACGAAGTCGTGAAACTCACGTTCGACCCGGCGCAGATCAGCCTGCGCGAGATCCTGGAGATCTTTTTCGTCATCCACGACCCCACCAGCCTGAACCGCCAGGGCAACGACGCCGGCACGCAGTACCGCAGCGGCATCTATTACGCCAGCCCCGCGCACAAGGAAATCATCGACGACTTCATCCGCGAGGCGAGCCAGGACAAGCTGTTCGGCAAGCCCATCGTGACCGAGGTGCTGCCGCTGGCGAACTACTGGCCGGCCGAGGACTACCACCAGGATTATTTCGAGAACAACCCGAACCAAGGCTACTGCGCCTTCGTGGTCGGGCCCAAGGTCGAGAAGTTCCGCAAGACCTTTGCCGCGCGCGCCTTGGACTGAACCGACCGGCCAAGATGCTATCGAATAAATAGCATAAGGCGCAGGCGGGGGCTGCGCCTGCGGGCATTTTTATGCGCAATGCCTGGCAGCGCGGTGCGCCGGCCCTCAGGCGCGCTGCTCGAATTCCCGGTCGCGCGAGCCGATGACGCCGGCGGTGAGCGCGGCCAGCTCCCGGGTCAGCAGCTCCAGCAGGTCTTCCAGGGTGACGATGCCCGCCAGCTGGCCCGCCTCGTCGGCCACCACCAGGCGGCGCAGCCGGTGGGTGCGCATCAGCTGTACCGCGTCCATGGCGTCCATCTCGGGGCTGGCCAGCACCAGCTCGGCCGACATGATGTCGCCGGCGGTGAAGATGTCCGGGTCCAGGCCCTCGGCCATCAGCGCCAGCACCAGGTCGCGGTCGGTGACGATGCCCAGCGGACAGCTTTTTTGCAGCGCATCGACGATGACGAGCGCGCCGACATGGTGCCGGCGCATCAGCTGGGCCATGGCCAGCGCGGTGGTCTCGGGTTCGGCCACGGTGACCGGGGTCGTCGCAAAGTCTTTCAGGCGGGTGGGCATGGGAACGCTCCTTCCTTGGTGCAGCCGGTGGGCCGGTGGCGCGCAGGCGTTGCGGCGGGCTGCCCGCACAATTTAGCTCGTTCGCGGGGCGCGGGCTTGACATGGCGCAAACGCGGCGCGGGTCGGCCGGCGCTGGCCGCCGGGCAGTCCATCGGGCCCATTCAGCCCGCCCGGCCCTCCGGATTCCGCCTGGCTTGCCAGCGCCAGGCGCGCCTGGGGGGCGGCGTCAGTTCCGGCGCATGCCGGCCACCAGTTCGGTGACGTTGTGGCGCATCAGCCGCAGGTAGCTGCCCGCCGGGCCGCCGGCGGGCGAGAGGGCATCGACGTAGAGCGCCGGCCCGGGCGTGACACCGGCATCGCGGCTGAGCTGGTTGAGCAGCCGGGGGTTGCCCATGTTCTCGACGAACACTGCCCGGATTTTCTCGCGCCGGATCTGGCGGATCAGCTGGGCGACTTCCCGGGCGCCGGGCTCGGCGTCGGTGGACACGCCCTGCGGCGCCAGAAACGCCACCTGGTAGTGCGCGCCCAGGTAGCCGAAGGCGTCGTGCGAGGTGATGACCTTGCGCTTGGCGGCGGGAATGGCCGCGAACTCGGCCTGCGCCCAGGCGTCCAGCGCCTGCAGCTCGGCCACGTAGGCCTGCGCGTTGGCCGCGTAAGCGCTGGCGCCGCCCGGGTCCGCCTCGCTCAAGGCGGCAGCGATGTTGCGCACGTACAGCATTACGTTGGCCGGGTTCTGCCAGGCGTGCGGGTCGGTTTCCCCGTGCCCGCCGTGCGCGCCGTGGCTGGCCTCCTTGACCATCAGGCGCGGCTTGACGCCCTGCGAGGCCACCGCCGTGCGGCCCTTGTAGCCGGCCGAGCGCGCCAGCTTTTGCGCCCAGGGCTCAAAGCCCAGCCCGTTGACGACCAGCAGCCGGCTCTGCACGATGGCGCGGGCATCGGCCGGCCGCGGCTCGAACACGTGCGCGTCCTCGTCGGGGCCGACCAGCGTGGTCACGCGCACCCGCTCGCCGCCGACCACACGCACCAGGTCGCCCAGGATGCTGAAGCTGGCCGTGACGGGCACGGGCAGGGCGGCCGGGACGGGCTCGGCGGCCAGGCTGGCGCCCGGCAATGTGCAAGCGCCGGCCAGGCCGGCGAACAGGAGTTGGCAAAAGGCACGTCGCATGGGAAGCTCTTTCATGGCGCAAGGGGGTGGAAGAAAAACGAAAAGAAAAACCGCGAACGCAAACGCAAACGCAAACGCAAACGCAAGGCAAGGGCAAGGGCAAGGGCGCGTCAAGCCAGCCGGTGGCGCCGGCGCAGCACGCGCGGCAGCCAGCCGCCCGGGGCCACCAGCAGCGACACCATGTACAGCGCGCCGGCGCAGCCGATGATGGTCGGCCCCGAGGGTGTGTCCAGGTGGTAGGACAGCAGCAGCCCGGCCACGCTGGCCAGCATCGCCTGCGCGCTGGCATTCAGCAGCTGCGCGGCCAGCGTGTCGTGCCACAGCCGGCTCGACACCGCCGGCAGCATCATCAGCCCGACGGCCATCAAGGTGCCCAGCGTCTGAAAGCCGGCCACCAGGTTGACGACCACCAGCATCAAAAACCCCTGCTGCCAGAGCCAGCCGCACCGCCGGGAAGCGGCCAGGAACACCGGGTCGAAGCTCTCCAGGACCAGCCCGCGGTACATCGCGGCCAGCAGCACCACGCTGACGCTGGCCACGCCGGCCACCATCAGCAGCCCCGGCCGGTCCACGCCCAGCGCGCTGCCAAAGAGGATGTGCAGCAAGTCGAGCTGCGTGCCGTGGCCCGAGATCAGCGTCACGCCCAGCGCCAGCGCCATCAGGTAGATGGCCGCCAGGCTGGCGTCTTCCTTGAGCGCGGTAAAGCGCGTGACCAGCCCGGCCAGCGCCGCCACCGCCATGCCCGCCAGCACGCCGCCCAGCGCCATGGCAGTGAGCGACAGGCCGCCGAGCATGAAGCCGATGGCCACGCCCGGCAGCACCGCATGGCTGAGCGCGTCGCCCAAGAGGCTCATGCGCCGCAGCGTCAAGAACACGCCCAGCGGCGCGGCGCTGAGCGAGAGCGCCAGCGTGGCCACCAGCGCGCGGCGCATGAAGGCAAATTCGGCGAACGGGGACAAGGCCGTGTCCCAGAGCCATGCGGCCAGCCCCGTCATGCCGGCGTTTTCCGTGCGGAGTGTGCGGACGCCGGGTTCGAAGCAGCCTGCGCGCCGTGCCGGTCGATGGCGCGCCCCTGCGCGGCTTGCAGCGGCGCGGGCGCGTCGATGGCGCACAGACCGGCCGCTTCGTCCCAGGCCTCGGCCATGGCGCGGGCGCGGCGCAGGTTGGCGTCGGTCAGCACGTCGGCGGTGGCGCCCCAGCCGACCAGCTCGCGCGCCAGCAGCAGCGTTTGCGGGAAATGCGCGCGCACCAGGCTGTCGTCGTGCAGCACGGCAATGACGGTGCGCTGCTCGCCGTGCCACCGGCGCACCAGCGCCAGCAGCGCGGCGGTGGTGCGGGCATCGACCGCGTTGAACGGCTCGTCCAGCAGGATGAGCGCGGCGTCCTGCACCAGCAGCCGGGCAAACATCACCCGCTGCAGCTGCCCGGTGGACAGGCTGCCCACGCCGCGCCGCTCGAAGCCTTCGAGGCCGACGGCCTTGAGCGCCGCGTCCACCCGCGCCAGCCGGGCCCGGCCCGCGCCGCCCCAGGCGCCGCACTCGCCCCAGCAGCCCAGCAGCACGCAGTCGCGCACGTCGATGGGAAAGCTGCGGTCGATGTCGGCGATTTGCGGCAGGTAGGCAATGCGTTCGGGCGCCAGCGCCACCCTGAGCGCGCCCGGCGCGGCGGGCAGCAGGCCGACGATGCTTTTGAGCAGCGTGCTCTTGCCCGAGCCGTTGGGCCCGACCACGGCGGTCAGCGAGCCGGGCGCGAAACTGCCGCTGATGTGGTGCAGCGCCGGGTGCCGGCGGTAGCTGACCGTCAGGTTGGCGAGCGCCACCACCGCGCCGGCGTCCGCTACCACGGCGCGGCCTCCAGCGCGGCCCACATCACCCCCAGCCACAAGAGCGCCACGGCCGGCAGCACCGCCAGCACGCGCAGCCAGGCGGGCCAGGCGAGCACGGAAAGGCCGGGCCGGGCCAAGCGGACTGCATCCAGCGGGTGGGCCGGGCGGGTCGCCAGCGAAGAAGCAACGGAGGCAGCAGGAGCAGCAGAAGAAACCACGGGCATGCGGGGTGTTTCCAGAAAAAAGGAGGAGCCGGGCGGGTTGCGCCGATAATGCAACCCGATTGCGATATTTCCGCAGTGTAGCGCAACTAACGCAACCCGATTGCATTATTGAAGGTCCGCCCATGCCATCCCCCACGCCTACCGAACCCCTGGGCATCGACCCCATCGACGCGCTGCTGTCGGCCCACGGCCTGCGCCGCACGGCGGCGGCGCGGCGCGTGCTGGGCTGGCTGCTGGCGCATCCCGAGACCAGCTACACCCATGCGCAGCTGCAGGCCGCGCTCAGCGGCGACGGCCCGCTGGCGCTGGACCGGGTGACACTGTACCGGCTGATCGACCGGCTGACGCAGGTCGGCCTGCTGCTGTGCCGGGTGGACGCCAGCCGGGTGCGCCGCTACCAGGCGATGCCGGCTGGCGTGCACGCCATTCCGCACTTCGAATGCCAGAGCTGCCACCGCGACAGCCCGCTGGCCGGCGCGCTGACGGGCAGCGCCGACGACCTGGAGCGCGCCACGCAGACGGCGCTGGCGGCCCTGCAGGCGCTGGGCTACCAGGGGCTGAGCGTGGACTTCGCGGTGCGCGGCGTGTGCGCGGACTGCGCCACCACGGGGGCCTGAAGCGGCTGGTGTGGCCCGCCGCGCCCCGGCCGGGCGCTGCAACGCTTCTGCGCCCTGGTACGCCAGGAATTCAAGCCAAAAAGGCCTGTTGCGCAGGCACCGTCTGCGCCTGCAGCTATGGAAATCATAGCAATGCCGCGCGCTTCAAGGGCCATGCGCCCGCCGGACCGGGCGCCTTGATGCCTTGATGCCTCGGGCGAGCGCCCATGAAAAAAGCCCGTGCTGCGCGAAGGCAACACGGGCTCGGGGAGGCGCTGCTCAGGCAGGCCGGGGGCCTGCCGGGACGCGCGGGCGCTTAGCGGACAGCCGCGGCGATGGAGGACACCGACGAGTTGCCGATGGCCGTTGCCGTGACTTGGTTGCCGCCGGTGCGCAGCGCGCTGTTGGTCGCGCCGCCGCTGATGCCGATGCCAAAGTTCACGCTGCTCACATTGGCGCTGACAGAGCCGCTGTTGGTCTGGTAGTTGGCCACGGCAGCCGTCGGCGTGCTGTTGCTCAGCGCGTTGACCGTCACGCGGTTGGTCGCGCTGTTGCCCAGGGCTTCAGCGGTCAGGGCATTGCCCGTCACGCTGACCGCGCCGCCTGTCACGCCGCTCGAATTGAGCGCGACCTGGTAGCTCGGTGCGTAGCTGCTCGCCGAGATGCTGCCAGCGTTGTACTGGTTGTTCGACACCGCCAGCGTTGCCTGCGCACTGCCGTTGGCCTGCGTGCCCGCCGCATTCGCGGCCGAGCCGTACACGCTGCCAGCCGTGGCATTGAGCACGTTGGTGGCCACGTTGCCTTGGGCCAGGGCCGTCGTGCTGTTGCCGTCCAGCGTGATGCCGCCCTGGTTGAGCGCAGGGCTCGCGCTGGCCACCGACACCGAGGTGGACGTTATGGCGGTGGCCTGCACCAGGCTGCTGCTGCCTTGCGTGTTGCTCAGGCCGCCGGTGGCGCCCATCAAAGCCGAGCCGTTCAGCGCCAGCGTGTTGCTGGCCCGGTTGGCCGAGGCTTCGGCAACCGTGCTGTTGCCCGAGACGCGCACCGAGCTGTTGAGCAGCCCGTTGCTGGTCACGGCCGACTGGTCCTGGTTGTACAGCGTGGTGGTTGCCGTGCTGATGGCGGCCGTGTTGGCCTCCTGGCTGTTGACCAGCACGTGGCTGGCATAGCCGCCGCCTTGGCCCACCGAGGCAGGGCCCGTGTTGTCCAGCGAGGCCAGGTTGGTGGCCGAGACCGACAGCGTGTTGGCGACATCGTTCACCACGGCCAGGGCGGTGTTCTTGTTGTCCGACAGGCTGATGCTGCTGCCTTGCGATGCGACGGGTGCGAACAACTCCAGCGCAGAGCTGACATTGACCGTGGAATTGCCGTACTGCGAGGACACCAGGCCGGCGCCGGCGTCAATGTTGGTGCCCGACAGCGCCAGGCTGTTGGCGGCCGTGTTGGCCACGGCCAGCGAGGCCTGGCGGTTGCCCGAAACGCTCAGGGTCGAGCTGTCGATGCCGGTGCCCTGCGCCACGTCGATTCCAAAGGAGCCGAACACGTTCGAGGACAGCGCGCCAGAGGTGCTGAACTGCTGGTTGGCCAGCGTGTTGTCGCCCCAGACCATGGACGCGCCCATTCCCATTCCCATGGTCATGGCCATCGTGCCGTTGTTTTCAGTGCCGCTGACGAGGTTCACGCCCTTGACCTCAACGCTGTTGGCAGCGCTGTTGCCCGTGACCGAGCCGCTGGTGACGTTGTTGCTGACCGCCAGGGTGGAGTTGGCGATGCCTACGCCGCTGCCGCGAACGGCCAGGACCACGCCGCCCTGGTTGGGGATGGCGGGAGTGCCCAGCGTGCCCGGGGTCACGCCGCTGACGGTCGTGGTGGCGGGGGTGGCTGTGCTCAGCGCAGCGTACTGTGTTGGCGTCAGCGAGCCCTGGGGCGTCGATTTGCTCAGCGTGCTGCCGTTGTTGGTCCAGCCGTTGGTGGTCAGGTAGGTGATCTGCTCGGAGGTCAGGCCCTCGGTGGCAATGCTGGACACCAGCGTCACGGGGGTGGCGGAGTTGTTCACAAAGTTCGCGCTGAGGAACTGCTCCACGGTGGCCGTGAAAGGCACCGGATCGCCCGCAGGCGTTCCCGCCTTGCCTTGGCGGCCAATGGCGGCCTGCACGGTGCTGCTGCTGACCTGAACGTTCTGCAGCGCGCTGCTGCTGGAGACGTTGGTGCCTTCGAGCGACAGGCCGCTGGCGGCCGCGTTGGCCGTGGCCGATGCCACCGAGCGGTTGCTGTCGAGCAGGACCGACGAGCCGCTGATGGTGCGGCCGCTGGTGCCGTCCTGGCCCAGGGTGACGCGCACCTCGGCGGCGGGCGCGGCGTTCTCGGACAGGCTGCTGTCGGTGCTGATCTGCGAGGCGGACACCGTGCCTTGGGCCATCTGCACGTTTTGCACGGCCAGGGTGCCGGCGGTGAACACGCCATTGTCCGAGCCAAAGTTTCCGCCAAATCCAAAGCCCGAGCCGCTTGGCATGCCGTAGTAGCCGGCGCCGTCGATGTTGCCGGCCTTCACGCTCAGCTGGTTGGCCGTGGCGCGGTTGCCGTAGGCCAGTGCCTGGATGGCGTTGGACGAGGTGGAAATGGTGGAATCCACCACGCTGTCCTCGACGAAGGTCTGCATGGCCGGGCCGCCCGTGGCTGCCGCGCTGATGACGGTCTGGCTGTTGGGCATGGCCTGCACGTTGGTCACGCTGCCCACCGAGGCATTGGCGGCCGAGACATTGCCCAGGTCCAGCGCCATCCGGTTGGCTGCGTCGTTGCCGTAGGCCGCGCCGATGAAGGCGTTGGCGTCGTTGTTGGCGCTGCTGCGCACCAGGCTGCCTTCAACGATCAGGTTGGCGGCCGACAGGCCCATGTCCATGGCGTTGCTGCCAGCCACTGCGGCTGCGCTGACGCTGGCTTGCGCGGACTGGTTGTTCACGATGCCGTAGCCGGCGGTCGCGGTGGGCTGGGCGCTGGCAAACTGCAGGCCGTTGTTGGCGTTGAAGGCGACCGAGGAAGTCGGCGCGTAGCCTTCGACGTCCAGGGCCGAGAAGCTGGTCGAGCCGGCCTTGACGCTCAGGCTGTTGGCCACCGAGTTGCCGTAGCCGATGGCGCGCTGCAGGTTGCCGGTGACGGCCAGCGTGCTGTCGGTCACATGGGTGTCGGCGTTCACGGCCACGGCCGCGCCGGTGACGGCTGCCGAGACGCTGGAGATGCTGTCGCTGGTCTGCAGGCTGGAGATGCCCGCGCCGGCGCCCACGATGTTGCCGTTCAGTGCGATGGCGTTGTTGGCGCCGCTGCCCAGGGCCACGGCTTCTTGCGTGTTGCCCGAGGCGGCAAAGCTACTGGAGGTCAGGGTCTGGCCGGCCGTGCCGCGCGTGTCGGCTTCCACGCCGATGACCGAGAAGACGTTGTTGGCCGACACGGTGCTGTTGACGTTGCGCTGCAGGTTGGTCACGGTGGTCGCGCCCAGGGCGGAAACGCTGGCATCGACATCCGATGCGGTGCTGGTCAGCACGGCGGGCCAGTTGCCGGTGCTCAGGCTGTTGGCGCTGAGCGACAGGCTCTGCGCGCTTTCGTTGCCGTAGGCCGTGGCGGCCGAGCGGTTGCCCGTGGCCGACATGGCGCTGTCGGCCACGCCGGCGTTGTCATAGGTGCCCGCTTGCGCACCGACGATCGAGAAGAACGTGTCGGCGCTGACCGAGCTGCCGCTGTTGAGCTGCTGGCTGGCCAGGGCGGCCGTGCCGGCAAAGCTGGCCGCTGCTGCGCTGCCGGTGCTGATGGCGCTGGAGGCAGCATTGCCCTTGGCGGCTGACGTGATGCTGTTGCCCGAGACATCCAGGGTGGCCTGGGCCAGTCCGTCGGCCTGGCCGATGACGGTGCTGTAGCCGGTGTTGCTGGACAGGCTGGTGCCGGTGTTGCTCTGGCTGTTGCCGATCACCAGATCGGCGGTAACCGTCGCCGAGGACATGCCTTCGATGACGGACTGGCTGTTGCCGACCGGGCCGCCGCTGCCGGCGAAAGCCATGTCGCTGCTCAGCAAGATGCGGTTGCCGGCCGTGCCGTTGCCCAGCGTTTCATTGCCGGTGACGCTGCTGGTGATGCTGTTGGCCTTGACCGACAGGCTGCCATTGAGCGTGGCGCCGCTGGCTTCGTTCCCGAAGACGCCTGCTGCGATGGCCGAGCCATAGGTTTCCGCGTGCAGATTGCTGCCGATCGCGCCAAAGCCAAAGCCGCCCTCGACGTCCAGCGCGCCGGAGACGGCCTGCTGGTTGGCGATCACTGCCGAGCCGGCAAAGGCGCTGGCGCCGCCCGAGCGGATGTCGGCCGTGCTGGTGGCGCTGTTGCCCTTGACGCTGCTGGAGATGGTGTTGTTGTCCACCGAGACGGCGCCCTGCACCTGGCTGGCATCGCTGGCGTAGATCGACGTGTCGATGGTGTTGCCGCCGGCGCTGGCGGCCGCATAGCCGCCGGTCTGCTGCACCGTGGACAGCGCAATGCTGCCGGACGCGGCATTGGCCGCGTAGCCGTCGATGGCGCCGTTCAGTTGCACCGAGCCGGCCTTGCCGGAGCTGTAGGCCACCGGCACCTGGCCGGCGATGGAGGAGGCTGCGTTGTTGGCAATGCTGGAGGCGCCGATGGCGTTGCCGGTGTTGGCGGTGTTGACCACGGCATTGCTGCCCAGGCCGTCCAGCTCGACCGACAGGTTGTTGTCGTACACGTTGCTGGTGACCTGGCCGGCGTTGCGCGCATTGGTGTAGCTGGCCACGCCGTCGGTGCCCTGGCCGGAGGCCGTCAGCGACAGGTCGATGCTGTTGCTGCTGGTGTTGGCGATGGCGCTGGCGCGCAGCAGGTTGCTGTCCAGCGTGTTGGTGCTGCCCGACTGGGCGCCGCCGCTGGTGATGCTGCCGCTGCCGCCTTCAATGCTGGCATTGATCGATGCGTCGTTGTAGTTGTCAGACTGAACGGTCTTGAAGGGCGTGCCCGACGGCTCTGGCGAAGCATAGGCGCCGCTGGCCAGCAGCGTGGTGATGACGGCCAGGCCGATGGTGCTCAGGGCGGGTTTGCGGGCGCTGCGATTGCGGTTCTGATGGTTTTTCATGGAAGTGCTGGCTCTGTGAATTGAAAGGTGAAATCGAACGGGAAAATCGAACGTAAAGAATCTGGGTGTGAAAAACGGGGTGGTGGATCAAGGCGTGAAGGGGGTCTGGATGAGGGGGCCGCTCACCTCCCTTTCGCTTCTGGGGTCGGCTGCACGCTGGGTGCGGCGGCAGCGCTGGCCGTGCTGCCGATACGCAGCTTGGCAATTTCCTGCAGGCCGGGGCCGTCGCGGTGGATCGACGAGTCGGCCGCGTCGGGGCGCCAGGTCACGCTGATGGCGGCCGGTGCGATGCCGCGGTTGGCCAGCGCCGAGGTGAAGGCGGCCATGCGCTGGTCTGTCAGCGCGTCGCGCTTGCCCGCGTCCCAGACTTCGTTGTCGCGCGCCACCAGCACCACGTCGGCGGCGCCGGCCTTGGCGGCCACGGCGATCTGGTCCAGCAGCGCCATCGTGGCGCCCGAGAGCTGGTTCGAGCCGAATTCGAAGCCGATCTGCACGGCGCCGCTGCTCAGGCGGGTGCCGGTCTGGCTGGCGGTGTTGACGGCTTCGCCGCCGGTGCGCGCCGCGCTGGCGGTGTCGGCGGGCGGGTTCTCGACCTTGCGCAGCTTTTCCGCCGGCACGGTCTCGATCTGCGCGCCGGCGCCGGGGCGCATTGCCATGCAGGGCTGGTAGTCCACGCGGGTGACCGCGCCCACCAGCCGCGCCACGCCTTCTTCGAGCGCGGCGCGCACGCCCAGCTGCACCGGCTCCTGGCCCTTGGCGCCGATGTCGATGTCGTAGAGCTTGCTGTTGAAGAAGCGGAACACGTTGAAGCCCACTTCGTAGCCGTTGAACTGCTTGGTCAGGCTCACGGTCTTGACGATCATCAGGGTCTTGGTATCGACGATGCGCAGGTCGATGCTCACCGACTGGCTGAAGGTGCGCGCCTTCACGCCGATCTGGTTCACATTGACATCGGCGCCGCCGGAGTTGATGTCGTAGTTCAGCTCGGTGATGCCGCCGACGATGTAGTAGTCGCTTTTGTTGATGGTGCCGCCGAAGTAGGGCAGCCAAGGCACGTTCTGGCTGCCTGACGGGCCGGCCACCGCGTGGTTCTTGCCGTCGCCCAGCTGGCGCCGGTCGGCGTAGGCCAGCTCGCGCTCGGCGATGCCCGGATCGAAGCGCTCGGCGATCTGCACCGCCCCGCTCATCTTGCCCAGGGCCGAGTACACCATCAGCGCGCCGCCCTGGGTGATGGCGTTGCCCTCGTTGACGCTGTATTTTCCGGTGTAGTCCTTCACGTCGCCCACGCTGACGATCAGCGGCTGGCGGCCGCTGGCGGCCACATGGTCGGCCAGGCAGGCCAGCACCGGCTCCATGGGCGTGATGTTGTCGCGCACCGAGGGGCCGAGCACGATGGGCGCTTCCATGGGCGCCATGCGCTGCTGGGGTGCGGTCACGCAGCCGGCCAGCGCCATTGCGGCGGCCAGGGCGGTAAGTGCCCGCAGGCCCTGAAGGCTGGCGCGCGCGGTCGAGGTGTTCATTGCCATGGTCATGTGCCTGGTGAAATCAGTTGAGTGCGCCAAAGCTGCAGGCATTGCTGCCGCCGACGCTGGCGGTTTGCGCGCCGCTGTTGGTCTGAAGGGTGTCCAGGCTCTGGCTGGTCGTCGTGCCGCGCACGCTGGTGGAGGTGCTGCCGTTGACGCTGGAGCCGATGGCGCCGCTGTTGCCCTGCGTGCTGCTGGCGGTGTTGCCGCCTTGGTAGCCCACGCTGGCCGTGTTCTGGTTGCCCAGCGAGCTGGCGCTGGCGCCCGAGGTCGAGGGCGAGTTGGCCACGGCATTGCTGGTGCTGCTCGAACCGGTGGCGCTGGCCGTGACCGCGCAGTTGTACTGGCGCTCGATGTTGGTGGTGTACACCGGCGCGGCATACACGCCGTTCTGGCGTTTCTGCACCATGTCCTGCACGGCGGCCTGGTTGGTCTTGTCGGCCCGCGTCTGGAACTGCCAGTGGCCGTTTTCGCCAATGCCGTTGGCCCGCGCCGCTGGCAGTGCGGCAGCGGCCAGCACAACGGCCGCCAGGCAAAGGCGGGCTTTGGCGCCTGAGGCGGGCCGGGCCTGCGCGGCGGGAAGAGGGGCCGAAGCCTTGAGAACGTGCGATTGCATATAGAAGAATTCCGGGTTGAAGAGGCAGCTTTGCGTGGTGCTTCTCATGCGGCTGTCTCTGGCTGAAATGATTTGCAGCTACTGCACTTGTTTCAAAAAATTTGCTTCAAGTAACAAAACATATACAAATAAATTTTATTGTTAGTTTTGTGTCGACAATCAATTAATTGATGAATTTTTCGTCTTTTCGTACAAAAAGTTAAAAATTGTGATTTTTTTGGCATTTGCACCTGGTAGCTGCGAAACTGATTTGAACGATTCGCCGCCACTCTGAAAGGGCGGAAAAGAAACGAAAAGTGGCGCTATTTCAGGGCGAATGGAGCGCCTGGCCCCGGCAAAAAATGGTTACCCCATTTATGGGTAATGCGAACACGCTGAAAAACAGCCTGGAATGCAAGCCCGCAGCCGCCCAGCCAGCCCGGCGGGCAACGCTAAGATGGCGCGCTGCATCAGCCCGCCTGAAGGCCCGTGCTGCCGGCTGGGGTGCAGCCAGCTATGCTTTTAATAGCGGTTGGTCCAGGATGCACCTGGGCTTTGCCAGGAAATAGCCATAAAACCACCACAAGCCACCAGCGGCCGCCAGAAAACCGGTTGCTTGTTGCGCGCATCCCGGGCCGGCCTTTCGGTGGGCTGGCGCATGCGCCGGCCGGGCTGCCTGGCCCGGCGGCCCAACCTGTCGGCCCGAACCATCGGAGGAATTTTTTTCATGCCCCTGTTGCACTTCCTTCAGTCCCTTCCCGTGGGCGCCCAGACGGTGGGCCTGTTGCTGCTGTCCAACGTTTTCATGACGTTTGCCTGGTACGGGCATCTGAAGAACCTGGCGGCCTCGCCCTGGTACGTGGCCGCACTGGTCAGCTGGGGCATTGCGCTGTTTGAATACCTGCTGCAGGTGCCCGGCAACCGCATCGGCTTTACCCGCTTCAACGTCGGGCAGCTCAAGATCATGCAGGAGGTCATCACGCTGGGCGTGTTCATGCCTTTTGCCGTTTTTTACATGCACGAGCCGCTCAAGCTGGACTACCTGTGGGCCGCGCTGTGCATGGTCGGGGCGGTGTATTTTATTTTTCGCGGCGCTTGAAAAAATATCTTCGCGCCGCTCCGCGCCCGTGTCTGCGCTGCGCCTGAAGGGCGCCGCGCCATGAAGCAGGACCGTCGGCCGTCGCGCCAGGGCATCGCGGTTAAACTCCCGCAGTTACAAAACCGCCTTGTTTTTTTGAGTTATTTCTGAGGATCCAGCATGCTGTTCAGCAAGTTGTTGCCGCGCGATGGCAATTTTTTCGAGATGTTTGACCAGCATGCCGGCCATATCGTGGAAGCCGCCCATGCGTTTTCCAAGATGGTCGCCAACTACGCCGACGCGCAAAAGCGCGACCAGCACCACCAGGAAGTCGATGAGGCCGAGCGCGCCGCCGACCGCATCACGCACGAGGTCAGCCGCGTGCTGCACAAGACCTTCATCACCCCGATCGACCGCGACCAGATCCACCAGCTCATCAACACGCTGGACGACGTGGCCGACCTGATCCAGGACTCGGCCGAGACCATGGCGCTCTATGACGTGCGCCACATGACCGAGGACATGATCCGCCTGACCGAGCTCAGCGTGAAATGCTGCGAGCGCCTCAAAGACGCCGTGGCGCTGATCGGCAAGGTGCGCGACGCGGCCACCGCCGAGGCCACGCTCAAGACCTGCGCCGAGATCGACCGGCTCGAATCGGACGCCGACCGCGTCATGCGCTCGGCCATGAGCCGGCTGTTTCGCGAGGAGCCCGACGTGCGCGAGCTCATCAAGCTCAAGGCCGTGTACGAGCTGCTCGAAACCATCACCGACCGGTGCGAAGACGCGGCCAACCTGATCGAGGGCATCGTCCTCGAAAACTCCTGAACGTGTCCGCCGGCGACCGAACCTTTTAAATTTCCGCAATGCAAACTGCACAGACCGCCCTCTGGGTCGTGGGGCTGCTGGTCTTCATGGCCATCGCCTTTGATTTCATGAACGGCTTTCACGATGCCGCCAATTCCATTGCCACGGTGGTTTCCACCGGCGTCTTGAAACCCGGCCATGCCGTGGTGTTCGCCGCCGGCTTCAACCTGCTGGCGCTCTTCATCTTTCACCTGAGCGTGGCCGCCACGGTCGGCAAGGGCATCGTCCAGCCCGGCATCGTCGATACGCATGTCGTGTTTGGCGCGCTCATGGGCGCCATCGCCTGGAACGTCGTCACGTGGATCTACGGCATTCCCAGCAGCTCCTCGCATGCGCTGATCGGCGGCATCGTGGGCGCGGTGATCGCCAAGTCCGGCCCGGACGCGCTGGTGATGGGCGGCATCATGAAAACCGTGGCCTTCATCTTCATCTCCCCGCTGCTGGGCTTTGTGCTGGGCTCGCTGATGATGGTGCTGGTCTCCTGGATCTGCCTGCGCACCACGCCGTCCAAGGTGGACCGCTGGTTTCGCCGGCTGCAGCTGGTTTCGGCCGGCGCCTACAGCCTGGGCCACGGCGGCAACGACGCGCAAAAGACCATCGGCATCATCTGGATGCTCCTGATCGCCACCGGCTACTCGGCTGCCGGCGACGCCGCACCGCCCACCTGGACCATCGTCAGTTGCTACACGGCGATTGCCGCCGGCACCATGTTCGGCGGCTGGCGCATCGTGAAAACCATGGGCCAGAAGATCACCAAGCTCAAGCCCGTGGGCGGCTTTTGCGCCGAAACCGGCGGCGCCATCACGCTGTTCCTGGCCACTGCGCTGGGCGTGCCCGTCTCGACCACCCACACCATCACCGGCGCCATCGTCGGCGTGGGCTCGACGCAGCGCGCCTCGGCCGTGCGCTGGGGCGTGGCCGGCAGCATCGTCTGGGCCTGGATATTCACCATTCCGGCTGCGGCGCTGGTGGCCGCGCTGGCGTACTGGGTCAGTTTGCTGCTGTTCTAGACCGGTTGGTCAAACGCCGCTTCTTGTGCCTGGCGAACTGCCCCGGGACGGATAAAGGTGCCGCCTGCCAGAGCAGGCAAGGCAATGGCGTGCCAATTACGGCCGTAAAGCAGGCACGAGAGTTCAGCGGCAACGGCCCCTCACCAATCCTCCTTCACCGCCAGCACCGCATCTTTTCCCGCCGCCGCGCGCCCGGCCAGCCAGGCCGTCAGCGTGCCAGCCAGCACCACGGCGGCGCACAGCAGCGCCAGGCGGCCCCAGGGAACCTGCAAATCCATGGTCCAGTGAAAGCTCTGCGGGTTGACGACGAACACCAGCACCATCGCCACCGCCAGGCCCAGCGCCAGCCCGGCGACCGCGCCAATCACCGTCCAGGCCGCGCCTTCGCCGGCCACCACCGCCAGGATCTGCCGCTGCGTCAGGCCCAGGTGCGCCAAGAGGCCGAATTCCTTGCGCCGCGCCAGCACCTGCGCGCTGAAACTCGCCGCCACGCCAAACAGGCCAATGGCAATCGCCACGCCCTGCAGCCAGTAGGTCACGGCAAAGCTGCGGTCGAAAATCTTCAGGGACGTGGCGCGGATCTGGCTGACCGAGGCCATTTCCAGCAGCGCGCCGCCGCCGCTCGCCTGGGCATCGGCCAGCGCGCGAATTGCCTGCTGCACGTCGGCGTCGCTGCGCTGGCCGCTGAGCCACAGCGCCAGGTCGTTGACGCGCGCATCGCCGCTGAGCCGCTCGAAGTCGCGACTGTCCAGCGTGATGGCGCCGAACTGGCGCGCGTAGTCGCGCCACACGCCGGCCACGTAGAACTTCTGGCTTGCTATCGAATTAATAGCTGACTGCGCAGGCCCCGCCTGCGCAAAAGCACCAAAAGCCTTTGAAAGCGGCGCAAACACCGTGCCCGGCCGCGCGCCGTACAGATCGACCATCGCCTCGCTCACGTAGATGCCGATCTGCCCCGGCGGCACCGGCAGGGCGGGGGCGATCAGCGGCAGGTCGCTGGCCGGCGCGTCGATGGGGCGGGCGATCAATGTCACGGCGGGCTTGCCGGCGTCCAGTAGCAGGGCGCTGGTGCGCAGCGTGCCCACGCGCGCCACGCCGGGCAGCCGCGCCAGCGCCCGCACGAACCCGGGCGAAAAATACGCCGTGTCGCTGGCCGAGGCGCTCAGGGTCGAGCGCACGTACAGATCGGCCGGCAGCACCACGTCGAGCCAGTTCGCCACCGAATCGCGAAAGCTTGCCACCATCACCGTCAGCGCCACCGCCAGGCTGAGCGAGGCGACCACGCCGCTCACCGCCACGGCGGCGCTTTCGCGCACCCGGCGCGCGCGCTCGACGGCCAGCAGCGGCAAGAGGCGGTGGGCGACCCACGGGCTGAGCCGGTCGTAGAGCAGCGCGATCAGCCCCGGCAGCGCGGTGATGCCGCCCACCAGCAGCAGCGCGACCGAGACATAGGCCGCCAGCGGAATGCCGAAAACCGGCGGCAGCATGGCCAGCAGCGCGCCGGCGGCGACCAGCAGCAGGCTCAGCCAGTGGCCCTTGCCCGCGCCAGGTGCCAGGCCGAGCCCCTTGAGGGTTTGGGCCGGCGGCAGCCGCTGCGCCGCGCGCGCCGGCCACCAGCCGCCCACGCCGGCCGCCGCCACGCCCAGCAGCCCATAGGCGAGCGCGGCCGCGCCGCTCCACTGCAGCGCGGGCGCGACGCCGGCAAAGTAGCCGCCGCCCAAATCCCCGCCCAGCAGGCGCAGCGCCAGCGCGGCCAGCGCCGTGCCCAGCGCGATGCCCGCCGCGCTGCCGACCGCGCCCAGGGCCAGCGACTCGATGAGCACCAGCCGCAGCCGCTCGCGTCCGGTCAGCCCGAGCACGCCGAGCAGCGCGAACTGCTGCGCGCGCTTGGCCACGCTGAGCGAGAGCACCGAAAACACCAGGAACGCGCCCGTGAAAAGCGCCACCAGCGCCAGCACCGTCAGGTTGACGCGGTAGGCGCGCGAGAGGTTGCTGACGCGCTCGGCGGCGTCGCCCGGGGCGGTGGCGGTGATGCCCGGGGGCAGCGCCAGCGCCTGGATGAAGCGGCCGGGCTCGGCGCCGGCGCGCAGCCGCACGTCGATGCGCGAGAGCTGGCCGGCGCGGCCGAACAGGTCCTGCGCCGCGCCGATGTCCATCACCGCCAGCGGCCCGCCGCCGGCGCTCACGCTGCCGGCCACGGTGACGCGGCGCAGCTGCAGCCCGTCCTGCAGCTGCAGCGCATCGCCCGCAAACGCCTGGCGCGCCGCCGGATTCAAAAACACCTTGCCCGGCAGGAACAGCGCCATCCGGTCCGCGTCCTTGAAAGGCACCGGCATCAAGGAAGGCGCGACCGAGGCCACGGCCAGCGCATCGACGCCCAGGATGCGCAGTGCCTGGCGGCCCGGGCCGCCCTGGGCGTTGCCGGCGTTTTGCGCGTAGGTGGAAATTTCCAGCACCGGGCTGGCCATGGCGACTTCGGGGCGGGCGGCCACGCGGGCGTAGAGCGCCTCGTCAAAGCTGCCCTGCACTGCGCGCAGCTCCAGGTCGGGCTGGCCGTTGACGGCGCGCACGGCCTGCGAGAACTCGCTCAGCGCCGAGTTGTTGATCAGGTGCACCGAGAACGCCAGCGCCACGCCCAGCATCACGGCCAGCGCGGCGGCCAGGCTGCGCCAGGGGTGGTGGCGCAGTTCCTGCCAGGAAAAGGTTTGGAGAAGGGCGCGCATGCCGGCATTGTGCCCACGCCCGCGCCGACTTGACCAACATCATGAAACCGCCCGGTCGGGGCTTGAGATTTGGGCGTTGAAATCCCATGATGAAAAACGTGGCGCACGCCACATCCAAGCCAAGCCATTCACCGCCAACAAGGAGGTTTGCCATGAGTTCACTGATTCCGCGCGGCAGTCTGTTAGATGATTTCTTCAAGGACCTGAGCCCGGGCTTTTACTTCAAGCCCCTGCACGGCGAGCCGCTGCCCTCGCAGATCAAGCTCGACGTGAAGGAAAGCGACCAGGGCTACACCGTGCAGGCCGAGGTGCCGGGCGTGGGCAAGGAGGACATCCATGTCTCGATCGACGGCAACACGGTGACGCTGAGCGCCGAGGTCAAGCAGCAAGACAGCCAGACCAAGGATGAAAAGGTGCTGCGCACCGAGCGCTACTACGGCGCGGTCTCGCGCAGCTTTCAGCTGCCCGCCGACCTGGACCCGGACGCGGCCAAGGCCAAGTACGACAACGGCGTGCTGACCCTGACCCTGCCCAAGAAGAAGGGCGGCAGCTCGCAGCGCCTGACCATCGAGTAAGTTGCCTGGCAGGCCGTCCGGCCTGGGCGTGCGCGGGAACGCGTGCGGCTGGCGGGGCGCCGGGCCATCCGGCCGCTGGCCTGAAAAAGCTTTTTCAGGCCGGGGCGTGGATGCCACGCGCCGAGAGGTGCAGCACCCGGTCGGCGCGCGCGGCGGCGGCCGCTGAATGCGTCACCAGCACCATCGCTGCGCCGTGCTCGCGCGTCTGGCCGATCAGCGCGTCCATGACCCTGGCCGCCGTGGTCGGGTCCAGGTTGCCGGTCGGCTCGTCGGCCAGCAGCAGGCCCGGGCGGTGCACCAGCGCGCGCGCAATCGCCACGCGCTGCAGCTGCCCGCCGCTGAGCTGCTGCGGCAGTCGCCCGCCCAGCCCCTGCAATCCGACCGCATCCAGCAGCGCCCGCACGCGCGCGTCGTCGGGCTGGCCGAGCAGCAGCAGCGGCAGGGCCACGTTTTGCGCCACGTCCAGGTGCGGCAGCACATGAAAGGCCTGGAACACAAAGCCGACATGGCGCCGGCGCAGCAGGGCGCGCTGGTCGTCGTTCATCGCGCCCAGATCGGCGCCGTCCAGCGTGACCGTGCCGTCGTCCCAGCTGTCCAGGCCGGCCATGCAGTTGAGCAGCGTCGACTTGCCCACGCCCGACTCGCCGACGATGGCGACGAATTCGCCCGGCGCCACGTCCAGCGTGACATGGCTGAAGACGGCCGTGTCGCCGTAGCGCTTGCCCAGGCCGCTGACCTTCAGGCTCATGGCGCGGCCCGTGCGCGCGCCTGCGCCGCCGGCTCCAGCTGCGCCTGCACCAGCGCCAGCACCTGCGCCAGCGCCGCCGGATCGTCGCAGGCAACGACGCGGCGCTGCGGCATCGAGCGCAGCCAGGTGATCTGGCGCTTGGCCAGCTGGCGCGTGGCGAAGATGCCCTTGTCGCGCAGCGCGTTCAGGGCTTGGGGCGGCAAGTCGCCGCCCGGTCCGCTGGCTTCGTGGACATCGAGCGCCTCCCAGGCCTGCCGGTAGCCCACGCAGCGCATGGCCGGCAGGTCCGGCGTCAGGTCGCCGCGCGCGCGCAGGGCGCGCATTTCCTCGACAAAGCCGGCGGCCAGCATCGCCTCGAAACGCTGGGCGATGCGCGCGTGCAGCCAGGCGCGGTCCGCCGGTTCAAGGGAAATAAGCGCCGTAGCGCAGGCGCTGCCTGCATCGTCAGCTATGGTTTTAATAGCATTGCGCTGGTGAAAGAACGACAGCGGCCGGCCCGAGACGCGAAACACTTCGAGCGCGCGCGAGATGCGCTGCGAGTCGCCCGGCGCCAGCCGCGCGGCCGTGGCCGGGTCCACCCGCGCCAGTTCGGCATGCAGCGCCGGCCAGCCGTGGGCGGCGGCTTCTTCGGCCAGCCCGGCGCGCACCTGCGCATCGGCCGGCGGCATGTCGTCCAGCCCATCGAACAGCGCCTTGAAGTACAGCATGGTGCCGCCCACCAGCAGCGGCAGGTGGCCGCGCGCGCCAATCTCGCCGATCAGGCGCCGGGCGTCCCGCACGAACTCGGCGGCGCTGTAGGCGTTCAGCGGGTCGCGAATGTCGATCAGGTGGTGCGGCACGGCGGCCAGCTCGCGCGCATCGGGCTTGGCCGTGCCGATGTCCATGCCCCGGTAAACCAGGGCCGAATCGACGCTGATGATCTCGACCGGCCAGCGGCTTGCACAGTGCCGGGCGATGGCCAGCGCGGCAGCGGTCTTGCCCGACGCCGTGGGGCCGGCCAGGGCGATGCAGGGCGTGTTCAGGGGCGGCGCGGCGCGCGCCGGCAAAGAGGAAAGAGGCATGCGGGCAAGGCTACCAGAAAGGCGCGGCCCGCCCGGCGCTGCCTGCACCCAGGACGAAATCACCCCGGCCTTGCCCCATGGCACGCAAGGCGGCTGACGGATTGTTGCTATTGAATTTGTAGCTGCTTGCGCATGCTGCGCCTGCGCCAGAGCCATATTGGATGCGAAAAAGGCAGTTTGCTGGCTGGAACGGGTGCGCGTTAGCCGCCATCGGCCGCCGCAACCCCCGGCCCGCTGGCCAGCGTGCCCGCCGGGCGCGTGCCGAACAGCTTGGCCAGCGCCACGCGGTACTGCGCCTGCCCGAGCGAGTTGGTGCTGAAGTGCGAGCCGCCTTCGACCGAGACGAACGCCTTGGGCTGCTGCGCCGCCTCATACAGCTTGCGTCCCAGCGAAGGCCGGATGAGCGTGTCCTGCGTGCCATGCACCACCAGCAGCGGTGCGCCCACATGGGCGACCTTGCGCACCGACTCGAACGGCTGGGTGATGAGCCCGCTCAGCGGCAGCCAGCCCCATTTCATGGTGCCCAGCACATCGGCAATCGAGGTGAAGGTGCCCTCGACGATGGTGCCGGCCTCGTCGGGCACGCGCGCGGCCAGCTCGATGGCCACCGCGCCGCCCAGCGAGTGGCCGAAGATGTAGCGCGGCTGGCCCGGATGGTGCGCGCCCAGCCAGTTCCAGGCGGCCTGCGCGTCCTCGTAGGCGGTGCTTTCCGACGGCAGGCCGGGCGAGCTTTTGCCAAAACCCCGGTAATCGACCGCCAGCACCGAAAAGCCCAGTTCCTGCATGCGCCGGATGCGCGGCGCCGAGCCTTCGACGTTCCAGCGCGCGCCGTGCAGGTAGAGCAGCAGCGGTGCCTGGGCGGCGCCATTCCAGCTGGGCTGCGCGGCATCGGCCGGCAGCCACAGCCCGTGCAGCCTGGCTGGGCTGCCGGTGGTCCGGGAGTCAAAGCCGATCCATACCTCGTGCATGCCCTGCGTCAGTCCGGCGCTGGCGCCCCAGCTGCGGTCGCTGGGCTGGAAAATCCAGCCGCGCTGCTTCTCGTCCAGCGTGGCGCAGCCGGCCAGCACGGCAAAAATGAAGACGAGGGCGGAAAAAATAGGCCAGTGTTTCATGGGATGGACTGACCAGCTCCAGCGCAAATAGTTCGCCATTGAGGGTTTTCACCCCCTGCGCAAGTTCGATCGCGTTGGCACCGGGGCGCAGGCTCGCCGGCGCCGCGCAAGGCGGCCGGGCTGGGATAATGCGTCGCAACGTCCCATGCAGCTCGCTTCTTCCCCCCTTCCTTTCGTCGCCCCCGCAGCCTTGCCCGTGCCACGGTTTTGCCCGGTCACGCACGCGGTGCAGGCGCTGGCCCATGCTGGCGCCGCCGATGAGCGCGGCGCGGTCTTCACGCGTCCGGAGGTTGTCGATTTCATGCTCGATCTGGCCGGCTACGACGCCTCGGCGCCGCTCTGGGAGCGCGCGCTGCTGGAGCCTTCGTTTGGCGCGGGCGATTTTTTGCTCCCGGCGGTCGGGCGCCTTTTGCAGTCGCGCGCCAGGGCGCTTGCCCAGGGCCGCCAGGTGCCCAGCCTGGCCGGCTGCATCCGCGCCGTCGAGTTGCACCGGCACACGTTTGACGAAACCCGGAAAAAATTGCTGGACCTGCTGTGCCGGGCCGGATTTTCTCAAGCCGAGGCGGCCGAGCTGGCGGGCGCCTGGCTGGTGCAGGGCGACTTTTTGCTGCTGCCGCTGCCCCAGAGGTTTGATGTCGTCGTCGGCAACCCGCCCTATGTGCGGCAGGAACGCATCCCGGCCGCGCTGCTGCAGGAGTACCGCCGGCGTTTTCTGACGCTCTACGACCGGGCCGATCTTTACATTGCGTTCATCGAGCGCTCGCTGCGCCTGCTGGCCCCCGGCGCAAAGCTCTGCTTCATCTGCGCCGACCGCTGGATGAAAAACCGCTACGGCGGACCGTTGCGCTCGCTGGTGTCCAGCCAGTTTCACCTGCGCGCCTATGTGGACATGACCGATACGCCGGCCTTTCATTCGGCGGTGGCGGCCTATCCGGCCATCACGCTGATGGCCCGCGAGCCGGCAGGCCCGACGCGCGTGGCCGCGCCGCCGCCCATCGAACGCCAGGCGCTCAGGCGCCTGGCCCAGGCGCTGACCGCCGCGCAGCCTTCGCCGCTGGTGCGCGAGCTGTGCAACGTCGTCAGCGGCGAAGCGCCGTGGATGCTGCAGGCCGCCGAGCAGATCGCGCTGGTGCGCCGCATCGAAGCGCTGTTTCCCCGGCTGGAGGAGGCCGGCTGCAAGGTCGGCATCGGCGTGGCGACCGGCGCGGACAAGGTGTTCATCGGCTCCATGGAGGCGCTGGATGTGGAGGACGACCGCAAGCTGCCGCTGGCCATGACGCGCGACCTGGTGACGGGGCGCATCCAGTGGCGCGGGCAGGGCGTCATCAACCCCTTCAATGACGACGGCGCGCTGGTCGATCTGGCGCACTATCCGCGGCTGCGGCGCTACCTGGCCGCGCACCAGCCGGTCATCGCCGGCCGGCATGTGGCGAAAAAGACGCCCGCCAGTTGGTACCGCACGATCGACCGCATCACGCCCGCGCTGGCCCTGCGGCCCAAGCTCCTGATTCCCGACATCAAGGGCCAGGCGCAGGTGGTGTTTGAAGGCGGCGTGCTGTATCCGCACCACAACCTGTATTTCGTCGTGTCCGACACCTGGGAGCTGCGCGCCTTGCAGGCCGTGCTGCTGTCGCGCCTGACGCGGTTGTTCATCGCCACCTATTCCACGCCGATGCGCGGCGGTTTCCTGCGCTTTCAGGCGCAATACCTGCGGCGCATCCGGCTGCCGCGCTGGGAGGCCGTGGCCGCGCCCCTGCGCGAGCGCCTCATGCACGCCGCTATCGCGCTTGACCTGGACGCGTGCGACGCCGCCGTGGCCGAGCTCTACGCCTTGAGCCCGCAGGAGCAGGCCCTTCTCATTCCCACCACTCCCACAGCAGGCACGAAACAGCATGGCGCTTGATCTCGCAGACTATGAAACCAAGGCCGCCGAAGCCCTGAAGGCGTTCTGGGGCAACCGCGAGGAAGCGCGAAAAAAGCAGCTCGAAGCCGGAAAAATCGACCAGGGCGAGCGCGCCGGCGTCACCGGCGGCAGGAACCTCGATGGTTTTCTGGCCCTGATCCTCGACCTCATCGAGGCCAACGGCCTGGGCCATGCCGACATCCACCAGACCCGCGCGCTGGTCACGCTGCCGGGCTACTTTCGCCCCACCAAGCTGTGGGATCTGGTGGTGATCCACCGGGGCCACCTGGTGGCGGCCATCGAGCTGAAAAGCCAGGTCGGCCCCTCGTTTTCCAACAACTTCAACAACCGCACGGAAGAGGCCATCGGCACGGCGCACGATTTCTGGACCGCCTACCGCGAAAAGGCCTTTGGCGAGCAGCCCCGGCCGTTCGTCGGCTGGCTGATGGTGGTCGAGGACGCCGACGCCTCGCGCGCGCCGGTGCGGGACAAATCCACGCATTTCCCGGTGTCGCCGCAATTCCAGGGCGCGTCCTACCTCAGGCGCTACGACATCCTGTGCCAGCGGCTGGTGCTGGAGCAGCTCTACACCAGCGCCAGCGTCATTGCCTCGCCGCGCAGCGCCATCGGCACGGGCGCGTATTCGGAGCTGTCGGAAATGACGGGGCTGAAGACGTTCGTGCGCGCCTTCGCCGCGCACGTTGCGGCCGAAGCGGCCCGCTAGCGCCCGGGCAAGGTTCGCCCGCAAGGCGACCAGGGTGCTAAACCGTACTTCCGTTCCTGGGTAACCTCTTGCTCCCTTGATGACGGGCCGTGGATCGGGTGTTGCCGATGGGAAAGTTGTCTTGCAGGCGCCATGGCGATGCAAATGTGTTTTGGCACATCATGCAACAATCGTTAATTTTTAACACTTTCCCTGCTTGGTTGGTGATCAAGCGCTCTGTGCGGCTTTTTGCAATCCCGGATCGCCACCGGACCCCAACTCTCAACGCCATGAAAAAAAACCAAGATGGGACGCGACTACGCCGCACCCGCGCACTCTTCATCGTCGCTGCCTTGTCAGCTGCCGGACTGTCTGCACAGGCGGCCGATGGGGAGGCCGGCAGCGGCGGACCGCGTTTTGCCATCTCGCGCTTTGCCGTGGAGGGAAACAGCTTGTTGCCAGCCGCTGAAGTCGAAGGGCTGCTCGCCGCCTTTGCCGGCCCGGAGCGCAGTTTTGGCGACGTGCGACGCGCGGTGGAGGCGCTGCAGCAGGCCTACCGCCAGCGCGGCTACAGCGTGGTTCTCGTGCAGTTGCCCGAGCAGGAGCTTGCGCAGGGCGTGGTGCGTGTCCGCGTGATCGAGCCGCGCATCGGCCGCGTGCGCGTGGAGGGCAATCAGGTGTTCTCCACCGCCAACATCCGCGCCAGCCTGCCCGCGCTGCACGAAGGCGCCACACCCAACATCCGGGACATTTCGGCCAGCCTGAAAGTGGCCAACACCAGCCCGGCCAAGCAGGCGACCCTGGCGCTGCAGGATGCCGGGCAGACTGATGCGGTTGACGCCGTGATCGGCGTGACGGAGGACAAGCCCTGGCGCGTTGGGCTGAACGCCGACAACACCGGCAGCGCCGAGACCGGCCGCACCCGCCTGGGCGTGCTCTACCAACACGCCAACCTCTGGGATCTGGACCACGTGATGACCCTGCAGTACACCACCTCGGCTGAAAAACCGTCGAAGGTAGGCGTGTTCGGTGTGGGGTACCACGTGCCGCTGTATGCGCTGGGCGACTCGATGGATTTCTTCGCCAGCCACTCCAACGTAGACTCCGGCACGCTGACGGCCGGTGTGCTGGACCTGCAGGTCAGCGGCAAAGGCACGGTCTTCGGTGGGCGCTACAACCACGGCCTGCCGCAGTGGGGCGAGCTGGCCTCCACGCTGATCTACGGCGTTGACTGGCGGGCCTACAAGAACGACATTGCCTTCAGCGGTTTCCAGCTGGGCGACAGCGTCACCGTGCATCCGCTTTCGCTTACCTATTCCGGCCAGTTGACCCTGCCCTCGGCCCTGCTCGGCCTGCAGCTGACGGGCCTGCAAAACATCCCCGGCGGCTCGGACGGCCGGGACGCAGACTTCAGGCGCCAGCGCGCTGGCGCATCGGCCAGCTACCGCGCGCTGCGCTACGGCATGGGCTACAGCCATCAACTGCAGGGCGACTGGCAGCTGCGCCTGCAGTTCAACGGGCAGGCGACCGACGCGGCGCTGGTGCCCGGCGAGCAGTTCGGCGCCGGCGGAGCCGGCTCGGTGCGCGGCTTCAGGGAGCGCGAAATCGCCGGCGACCAGGGCCAGTTTGCCAGCGCGGAAATCCAGACGCCCAACTGGTGCCCGCTCACTGCTGCCATCCCGGTGCAGTGCCGCGCGCTGGCCTTCGTCGATGCCGCCCACGTTTCGCGCAACAAGGCCCTGCCGGGCGAAGTGCAGCGCACGTCCATCTCCAGCGCCGGCCTGGGGCTGCGCTTTGCGCTGGACCGGCGTGCCAGCCTGCAGATGGACTACGGACGCGTGCTCGATGGCGGCGGCGTCCGCTCGACCGGCGACAGCCGGGTGCATGTCGCCCTGTCACTTTCCTATTGACTGACCCTTCAAGGATGCAGATGAAAACGACCCACGCCCTGATTGCCGGTGCCCTGCTGGCGGCCGCAGCCATGTTCGGCGGCGTTGCCAGCGCCCAGACCGTCGTCAACGGCCAAGCCAGCTTTCAGCAGCTTGGCAATGTCCGCACGATCACCAACACGCCCGGCACCATCATCCAGTGGCCCGGTTTCTCGATCGCGGCAGGAGACGTCACCCGCTTCGTGCAGCAAAACGCCGCGAGCGCGGTGCTCAACCGCATCACCGGGCAGGAACCGTCGCTGATTCTGGGCGCCTTGCAGTCCAACGGCCGCGTCTTCCTGGTCAACCCGAACGGCGTGCTGTTCGGCGCCGGTGCGCAGGTGGACGTGAACGGACTAGTGGCCTCCAGCCTGGCGCTCTCCAACGCCGATTTCCTGGCCGGCAAGATGAACTTCAGCGCCGGCGCCGTAGCGGGCCGCGTCGCCAGCCAGGGGCGCATTTCCACCCCCGGCGGCGGCCAGGTGATCCTGATTGCGCCGCAGGTCGAGAACAGCGGCCTCATTTCTTCGCCCGGCGGCGACGTCGTGCTGGCAGCAGGCCGCAGCGTGAAGCTGGCCGACAGCGAAAACCCGGCCCTGCAGGTGGTGGTCAGCGCGCCGCAGGACCAGGCTGTCAACCTGGGCCAGATCATGGCGCAAAGCGGACGCATCGGCATCTATGGCAACCTGGTCAACCAGCGTGGCCTGGCCAGCGCCGACAGTGCCGCTGTGGGCGCCGGCGGGCAGATCGTGTTCAAGGCCAGCGGCGATCTGTTGCTCGAAGCCGGCAGCGTGACCAGCGCGAGCGGCGCCGGTGCCGGTGCCGGCGGCACTCTCCATCTCCTGGGTGAGCGCGTGAGCCTGACGGGCGACGCCCGCGTGGACGCCAGCGGCCAGTCCGGCGGCGGCACCGTGCTCATCGGCGGCGACTACCGCGGCCAGAACCCGGCCATCGCCAACGCGAAGCAGGTTTACGTTTCAAGCGACGCCACCATCCACGCCGACGCCCTGGCGTCCGGCAACGGCGGCAAGGTGATTGCCTGGTCCGACGAAACCACGCGCTTGCACGGCAGCATCAGCGCCAGGGGCGGCGCGCAGGCGGGCGACGGCGGCTTCGTCGAAACATCCGGCCACACGCTGGACATGCAGGGCCGTGTGGACACGCGCGCGCCCAACGGCCGCACCGGCACGCTGCTGCTGGACCCGACCAACCTCTACATCGCCAATGACCAGGCCAGCGCCACTGCCGCCGCCACTGCCGCTGGCACCACCGCTGTCGGCAATTCGCTCCTGACCGTGGCCAATCTGCAATCTTTGCTTGCCATCAGCAACGTGGTCGCCACGACCGACAACACCGTGGGAACGGGCACCGGCATCATCCAGGTGGTGGATTCCGTGAAGTGGTCCGGCGACACAAGCCTGGCCCTCAAGGCCACGGCGGGCATCGAGATCAACGGCGCCATCAGCGGCGGGCCCGGCAGTCGGCTTGAACTGCGCACGGCGGCGGGCAACATCAACCAGACAGCGCCCATCAGCGTGGGCACGCTGTCTGCCCGCGCGGACGCTGGCTCGGTCAACCTCACGCATCCCGGCAACCAGGTGGAGCGGCTGGCCGGATTTGCCAACGGAACCGGCGGCTTCAGCTTTCGCGGCGGCAACACGCCGCTGGTCGTCGGCATTGCCGGCCCCGAAACCGGCATCACTTCGCTGGGCAATGGCCCCATCAACATTAACCTTGCCGGCGCCCTGGCGCTGCAGAGCCCCGTCACCTCGCAGGCAGGCGACATCGTGCTGGCCGCAGCCACCTTTGACAACCAGTCCACCGTAACCTCCACCACCGGCCGCGTGACGGCGCAGGGCATCGTGCTGCGCCCTTCCTTTGCCGACTGCATCGCCAACCCGGCGCTGGCCGGTTGCGCCGCCGTGCTGCCGTCGGTGGCGCAATGCGTTGCCGTACCTGCAACGGCGGGCTGCGCTGCCGTGATGCCATCCCTGGGGCAATGCATTGCCAACTCGGCCCTGGGCGGCTGCGCTGCCGTGCTGCCCACGCTGGCGCAATGCGTTGCTGCGCCAGCAACGGCGGGGTGCGCTGCGGTGCTGCCGAGCGTGGCGCAATGCGTTGCCAGTCCGACCCTGAGCGGCTGCACCGCCGTGCTGCCCACACTGGGCCAATGCGTTAGCGCGCCTGCGACTGCGGGTTGTGCTGCCGTGCTGCCCACGCTGGCGCAATGCGTTGCCGCACCTGCCACGTCGGGCTGCGCTGCGGTGCTGCCATCCCTGGCGCAATGTGTTGCCAGTCCGACCCTGGGCGGCTGCACTGCCGTGCTGCCCACACTGGGCCAATGCACCAGTGCGCCTGCGACTGCGGGTTGTGCTGCCGTGCTGCCGACCCTGGCGCAATGCGTTGCTGCGCCCGCAACGTCGGGCTGCGCTGTGGTGCTGCCATCCCTGGGGCAATGCGTTGCCAACCCGGCCCTGAGTGGCTGCGCGGTGGTGCTGCCAACCCAGCCAACCACGCCAGAATTGCCAACCCAGCCAACCCAGCCAACCCAGCCAACCCAGCCAACCGTGCCAACCTTGTCCATATGCGCTCTCTCACCCAGTTTGCCGGTTTGCCAGGTTTTGGCGCCGCCGACCAAAGACGAGCCTGTTAAGCCCGTGACCCAGGCTACCAATGCGACGATCAGCATCATCAACACCATCGGCGGCGATACGCTGACAAGTCAGTTGTTCACGCAACCCACCACGCCGGACGAAAAAAAGACGGGTGATGCGAGTGCGGTGGCTGCTACCCAGTCCGAGCCCAAAAGCGATGTGCCCAAGAAAATGTTTTGCAACTGACCGAGGCTGACCATGAAACACCATTTCCCTGCCATTGCCTCCCTCCTGTTCATGCTTTCGCCCTTGGGGTCGCCAGCGGCCCATGCCGGCACGCCGGCAGGTGCGGTGAGCCAGCTCAGCGGCTTCGTCATGGCGGTCAAGGCCAATGGCTCGATGAAAGTGCTGGCGCCGCAATCGGCAGTCGAAACGGGCGATACGCTGGTGAGCGAGGAGAGCACCTACGTTCGCATCGCCCTGGCCGACGGCCGCACTGCCGTGCTGGGCCCGCAGACCCGGCTGAAATTCACCAGCGCAACCACGTTGAGCCTGGCAGCCGGACAACTCCAGGTCGTCGCGGCCGCACAGCCCGGCGCCGGCCGCCTGGCCATCGAGGCGGGCTTGACCAGCGTCGAAGCCGGCGCAGCCAGCTTCAACCTTTTCTACAGGCCAGACCCGGCCACTGCCATCGCACAGCGTGCTTACGCGCAGGCCAGCCTGGCATTGGCAAGCAGCGCGGTGCAAAGCGATGCTGGCACAGACCTTCCCGTTGGGGGCTTGGTCGCGACGACGTTCGCGGCACAGTACGTGCCCGCCGCCGTGCCCTCGGCGCCACCCAAGCCGCCAGGCTTATATGTGCAGGTGCTTGACGGTCTCATCCATGTCACGAACCCCGCAGGCGCGCAAAACTTCTCGGCCGGGCAGTTTGGTTACACCGCCTCTGTCGCGCAGCCACCGGTCGTGGTGCCCGCCAACCCTGGCATCAAATTCACTCCGCCGCCGTCCTTCTCCAGTGCCCCCGCCTCAACTCCCGCGAGCGGTAAGAGCACCGCCATTGACTGTATCGTGCGCTGATCCCCAAAAGCGCCATGCTTCAGCAGTTTCCAGGCGGCATTTGAACAGCGGCTTGCGTTGCAAGACCTGAAAAAGAAAATTCATTGACGGCCAATGGCTAGGCGCCATGGCGGGGCGGGTTCCTTGCGCGCCGTGGATTGAAGGCCAGGAGGATTTCTCTCTAGCGCCCGCGCAAAAACAGGCTGTCGAGCTCCTTCAGGCTGACTTGCCGCCAGGTCGGGCGGCCGTGGTTGCACTGGTCGGAGCGCTCGGTCTGCTCCATCTGGCGCAGCAGCGCGTTCATTTCCTCGACGTTCAGCTGCCGGTTGGCGCGCACCGCACCGTGGCAGGCCATGGTGGACAGTAGTTCGTGGTGCGCCCGCTCGACCACGGTGCTGGCATCCATCTGCGACAGCTCGGCCAGCACGCTGCGCGCCAGCTCCACCGCGTCGCCTGCCGCCAGGCTGGTCGGCACGGCGCGCACGGCCAGCGTGCGCGGCGAAAAAGGTGTGACCTCCAGGCCCAGCAGGGCCAGCGTGTCGGCGCAGGTTTCGGCCGTGGCCACTTCCTGCGGCGTGGCGGCGAACGTGGCCGGAATGAGCAGCGGCTGGCTGGCGATGCGCGCGGCATCGAACTGGCTTTTCAGCCGCTCATAGACGATGCGCTCGTGGGCCGCGTGCATGTCCACCACGATCAGGCCCTGGGTGTTTTCAGCAAGGATGTAGATGCCTTGCAGCTGCGCCAGCGCCCGGCCCAGCGGCCAGTCGCCGCCGTGGGGCAGGGCGGCTGGCGGCGCGGCCCGGGCGGCGCCGGGCTGTCCGGCGGCCTCGGGCGGTGGCGCGGTGTGCGGCGCAACCAGGGGCGCGGCCGGACGGCCCGTGCCCGGCGGCGCCGGCCACAGGGCTTCGAAGTCCGATGCGCGGTTGGCCGCAGGAGCCCTGTCTGCTCCGAAATTGATAGCTGCCTGCGTAGAGTGGTACTGCGCTGGAGCCACTTTTGGCTCTTGAGCCGCACTGGCGACGGGCCAACCGGCGGCGCCAGGCGCTGCAGCACCGGTTGCCGTCGCTGCCATTGCCGAGCGCGGCGCGGCCAGCGCATCCCCGGTCGCGTGGCGCACCGCCTGGTGCACCTCGCGGCTGTCGCGAAAGCGCACCTCGATCTTGGTCGGATGCACGTTCACATCGACGCGCGCCGGGTCGATTTCTATATAGAGGGCATACACCGGCTGGCGCTGGCCGTGCAGCACGTCCTCGTAGGCGCTGCGGGCGGCATGCGTGAGCACCTTGTCGCGCACGTAGCGGCCGTTGACATAGGCGAACTGCTGATCGGCGCGCGCGCGGGCGGCGTCGGGGATGCCGGCGCGGCCCCAGACGCGCACGGCGGGCTGGCCATCGGCGCGGCGGGCCCTGCTTTCGTACTGCACGGCCACCGACTGCGCGACAAATTCGGCGCCCAGCACATCGGCCAGGCGCTGCGCGTGGTGCGGCAGGCTGTGGGCGCTGGCCAGCTCACCGCTGCAGGCGCGCCACTGCTCGACCAGCCGGCCCTCATGCCAGATGGCAAAGCCCACATCGGGCCGGACCAGGGCGTGGCGGCGCACCGCGTCGATGCAGTGCGCCAGCTCGGTGGCGTCGGTCTTTAAAAACTTGCGCCGCGCCGGTGTGGCGTAGAACAGCTCGCGCACCTCGACGCTGGTGCCGCGCGCGCGGGACGCCGGCTTGATTTCGCCGGTGCGGCCGTCGAGCTGCCAAGCGTGCTCGGCGTCCGGCGTTCGGGAGATGAGGCTCATGTCGGCAATCGAATTGATGGCCGCCAGCGCTTCGCCGCGAAAGCCCATGGTGCCGACGGCCTCCAAATCTTGCAGCGAGGCGATCTTGCTGGTGGCATGGCGGCGCAGCGCCACCGGCAGCTCCTCGCGCGCAATGCCCAGGCCGTCGTCCTCGACCAGAATCAAGCGCACGCCGCCGGCCGACAGGCGCACCGTGATCTGCGCCGCCCCCGCATCCAGCGCGTTGTCGAGCAGCTCGCGCACCACCGAGGCCGGGCGCTCGACCACTTCGCCGGCAGCAATCTGGCTGATCAGCTCATCGGGCAGGTCGCGGATGGGCCGGCGCGCGGCCGGCGTCGGTGCGGTATCAGGAATCTGGGGCGTCATCGGACGCCTATTTTAGGGCGGGGCGGCCCGCCCGGGCGCCTGCCGCCTGGCGTGCGCTGTTGCGCAGGCCGGTGCCGCAGCCTAGGTTGCCGTTCGGCGGGAAAAGCGTCCCAGCCATGTCAGCGCGTACAGCGCCGCCAGGCCAACCAGCAGGTAAACAGCGCGGCTCACGGGGGTCATGTCGCCAAACAGCCGGGCCACCAGGTCCAGGTTGAAGGCACCCACCAGGCCCCAGTTCAGGCCGCCCACGATCATCAGCACCAAGGCAATCCAGTCCAGCACATTGGGCGCAAAGCCGCTGCCGGTTGCGCGCTGCTCCGGCATGTTGACATAAGGGGGCGTGGTCGTGCTCATCGGAGTTCTCCTAAAAGGTCAGTTTCAGGTCACGGGGTTGAACGCCATGCGGGGCATTCAAGCGCATTAAAAAACCAGCGCCGGGGCCGGATTTTCAGCCGTTCGCGCCAATGCTTGTCAGACGCCGCTGACACGCCTCTAGAGGCGGCCGCGCAGTGGCGGCGCTGCCTGCCAGGCAGGGCCGGCGGACCTGTCAGAATCGCCGTTTATGGAAATCGTCACCTTTCTCATCGACTTCATCCTTCATGTGGACAAGCACCTTGAAGCCTTCGTCACCAGCTACGGCGTGTGGGTCTATGCCCTGCTGTTCCTGATCATCTTTGTCGAAACCGGCGTGGTCGTCATGCCGTTTCTGCCGGGCGACTCGCTGCTGTTCGTGGTGGGCGCCATGTGCGGAGTCGGCCTGATGAGCTATCCGCTGTCCGTGGGCCTGCTGCTGGCGGCGGCCATCCTGGGCAACCAGTGCAACTACGCCATCGGCCGCCACTTCGGCCCCAAGGTGTTCCAGTGGGAGGACTCGAAGTTCTTCAACCGCAAAGCCTTCAACCAGGCCCATGCTTTTTACGAGCGCTACGGCGGCATCACCATCATCGCGGCGCGCTTCATGCCTTTCGTGCGCACCTTCGCGCCGTTTGTCGCCGGCGTCTCGCGCATGACGCGCAGCAAGTTCACGCTGTTCGACGTGACCGGCGGCATGCTCTGGGTGGGCGGCATCGTGACGGCAGGCTACTTCTTTGGCAACGTGCCCTTCGTCAAGGCGCACCTGGACAAGATCATCTGGGCCATGATCCTCGTGCCCACCGCCTTCGTGGCGCTGGGCGCCTGGAAGGCGCGGCGCCAGGCCGGCCGCATCCCGGTCCAGTCCTGACAACCTCCGGCAAGGCCTTGCAGATGCCATCGCTGCCGCCTTCCCTGGCCGACATCGGCACGCTGCCCGAGCTGCTGGCCTTTCGCCTTGCGCAGACCCCTGGGGCCGAAGCCTACCGCGCCTTTGACGAGGCCGCCGGCCGCTGGGTCGGCACCTCCTGGGCCCAGGCCGGCGAGCACATCGCCCACTGGCGCCTCGCGCTGGGCGCCATGGCGCTGCCCCGGCAGTCGCGCATCGCCATCCTGCTGCCCAACGGCCTGGACGCGGTGTGCCTGGACCAGGCGGCGCTGGCGCTCGGGCTGGTGCCGGTGCCGCTGCATGCCATCGACAACCCCGGCAGCATCGCCTACATCCTGTCGGACTGCGAGGCGGCGCTCCTGATGACTGCCTCGCTGGCGCAGTGGCGCGCCATCGAGGGCGCCGGCCTGGCGCTGCCGGCGCTGCGGCAGGTGGTGTTGACGGGCACGGACGCCCCGCCTGCCGCCAGTTCTGCCAGCGCTGCCGGCCAAACCGTCCCGGTGCTGCCGCTGGCCGGCTGGCTGGCGGCGGCGCAGGGCGTGCCCGATGGCGTACCGCCGCCATCGCCCGACGAGCTGGCGGCCATCGTCTACACCTCGGGCACCACCGGCAAGCCCAAGGGCGTGATGCTGACGCACCGCAACGTCGTGGCCAACGTGCAGGCCATCCTGGCGCGCGTGGTGCCGACGCTGGACGATGTGTTCCTGTCTTTTCTGCCGCTGTCGCACACCTTCGAGCGCACGGCGGGCTACTACCTGCCGATGGCCGTCGGCAGCTGCGTGGCTTACGCGCGCTCGGTGGCGCTGCTGGCTGCAGACCTGAGGGCCGTGCGCCCGACGGTGCTGGTGTCGGTGCCGCGCATCTACGAGCGGGTGTTTGCCAAATTGCAGGAGTCGCTGGCCGGCGCCGGCTTCAGGCGGCGCCTGTTCGAGGCCGCGCAGGCGGTCGGCTGGCGGCGCTTTTGCCGGACGCAGGGCTTGCCGCTGGCGCCCGGCGAGGGCAGCGCCTGGGCGGTGCTCGATCCGCTGCTGTGGCCGCTTCTGGACCGGCTGGTGGCGCGCAAGCTGCGGGCGCAGTTCGGCGGGCGTCTGCGCGTGGCGGTCAGCGGCGGCGCGCCGCTGGCGCATGCGGTGGCGCGTTGCTTCCTGGGGCTGGGCGTGCCGCTGCTGCAGGGCTACGGCATGACCGAAACCTCGCCCGTGGTCGCGGCCAACGGCATCGACGACAACGACCCGGCCAGCGTGGGCCGCGCGCTGCCGGGCGTCGAGGTGCGCATCGGCGAGAACCGCGAGCTGCAGGTGCGCGGCCCGTCGGTGATGAAGGGCTACTGGAAGCGCGCCGACGACACGGCCAGGACGCTGACGCAGGACGGCTGGCTTTCCACCGGCGACCAGGCCGACATCCGGGACGGGCGCATCTACATCCGGGGCCGCATCAAGGAAATCATCGTCACCTCGACCGGCGAAAAAGTGCCGCCGGGCGACCTGGAACTGGCCATTGCCGTGGACCCGCTGTTCAGCCAGGTGCTGGTGGTGGGCGAAAACCGGCCCTTCATCGCCTGCATCGCGGTGCTCGACAAGGCCGAATGGCAGCGCCTGGCCGCTTCGCTCGGGCTGGCGCCCGATGACCCGGCCAGCCTGAACCACAGCGCCGTGCGCCAAGCCGCGCTGGCGCGCATGGCCGCGCAGACGCACAGTTTTGCCCGCTATGCGGCGCCGCGCGCGGTGTTTTTGACGCTGGCGCCCTGGACGCTGGAAAACGGCCTGATGACGCCCACGCTCAAGCTCAAGCGCAACAACCTGCTGAGCCGCTATGCCGATGAGATCGAGGCGCTGTACCACCAGGCTTCGGGGAAAAGAACACCTTCAGCCTGAAAAGCCGCCCAGCGGCCCTTAAGAAAGGCGACTGCCGCGTGCCGCCAGCCGCCTTTGAGAGAAGGGTGAGGGCGCAAGGCTTGGCCGGCATCAATGCCTGAGCGGTCCTTGCCGGAGTCGATTGCTGGCGCGCAATTCGTGGGGCTGCCCATCACGGCATTTGGAACGTTCTAAAAATTTTGCTATTGATTCAATAGCAAACTACGCAGGCAGCGCCTGGGCAAAAAGCAGTTTTTATGCTGAAAAAGCCTTTTGCGGCCCGCAACGCAAGCGCTGCGGACGCCAATGCGTCATCAGCGTTTTTTGCCGACTTCGTTGCCGATCACTGCGCCTGCGGCAGCGCCGCCCACCGTGCCCAGCGTGCTGCCAAAGACGGCATTGCCCGCCACGCCGCCCAGCACCGCGCCGGTGGCCGTGCCGATTTGCGCATTGGTTGGATTGGTGCCGCAGCCCGTCAGGGCAATGAGGGATGCAGCGGCAAGGGACATCAGGACTTTTGTTTTCATGGCTTGACCTTTTTTGTGTTGAATCCAGGCTACTGCGTCTGGGGAAAATCGCGTCGCGATATCCTGGACCGGCCTGTGATTTGACTGTAAGGCGCGCCCTGAAGCGGGGCTGTAGGCGCATATCGCCCAGGCGTGTCATATTGTTTCAGCATTGCCCAGCCCGCCAGCCCGCCAGCCCGCCAGCCCGCCAGCCCGCCAGCCCGCCAGCCCGCCAGCCCGCCAGCCCGCCAGCCCGCCAGCCCGCCACACGCGCCGCAGGGCCGGGCCGCACGCCGGCCTTACACCGCCCGGTTGCGCGCCAGCGGCGGATTCCTGGCGAAGTAGCGCGAGATGCCGCGCATCAGCGCATCGGCCAGCTGCACCTGATAGCCTTCGCTGCGCAGCCGCGCTTCTTCGCCGGGGTTGCTGATGAAGGCGGTCTCGACCAGCACGCTGGGAATGTCGGGCGCCTTGAGCACGGCGAAGCTCGCCTGCTCGACCCGCGCCTTGTGCAGCTTGCCGACGTTGCCGATTTCGCCCAGCATCGCGCTGCCCAGTTTCAGGCTGTCGTTGATCTGCGCGGTGGTGCTCATGTCGAACAGGGCGCGCTGCACCTGCGCATCCTTGGCCTTGACGTTGATGCCGCCCACCAGGTCGGCGGCGTTTTCCTTGTCGGCAATCCAGCGCGCGGCGCTGCTGGAGGCGCCTTTTTCGCTCAGCGCGAACACGCTGGCACCCTGCGGCGTCTCGTTGAAGAAGGCATCGGCATGCAGGCTGATGAAGAGGTCAGCCTTCACGCTGCGCGCCTTTTGCACCCGCACGTGCAGCGGCACGAAGAAGTCGGCGTCGCGCGTGAGGTAGGCACGCATGTTGGGTTGGGCGTTGATGCGGTCGCGCAGGCGGTGGGCGATCTGCAGCACCACGTCTTTTTCGCGCGTGCCGCCCGGGCCGATGGCACCGGGGTCTTCGCCGCCGTGGCCGGGGTCCAGCGCCACGATGACCAGGCGGTCGGTCTTGCCGTCCAGCTCGGGCGGCAGCTCGCTTCTGGAAGGAGGCAATGTTTCTGCCTGCGGCGGCTGCGGCTGCGGCTGTGTCTGAAGTTGCGCCTGCGCCGGGGGCTGGGGCCGCAGGTTGATGACGGGCCGTTCTCTTTCGGCCAGGGCCACGACCGGCGGCGCCGGCCTGGGCCTGGCGATGGCCGGCGGGGCGGCGGCCTTGCCGGCCTGCTGCGCCATCAGGCTGCCCAGCGGGTCGCTGGCCGGCGCGCCGGCGCTGTCCGGCTGGCGGGCTGCGGGCGGGGTGGACGGCTGGGCGGCCGGGGCCGGCGGCGCGGCCTTGCTCGCATCGGCCAGCCGCTCGGCAATCAGGGCTTCAAGCGGGTCCAGCGGCTTGGCCGGGTACAAATCGAACACCAGCCGATGCTGGTAGGCGGCCACCGGCGCCAGGCTGAAGACCTGCGGCAGCATGGGCTTTTTCAGGTCCATCACCAGCCGCACCACGCCCGGCGAATTCTGGCCGACGCGGATGCCCGAGATGTTCGGGTCATCCGACTTGACCTTGGCCACCAGCTCGCGCAGCGCCGGGATCAGGTCGATGCCCTCGATGTCCACGGCCAGCCGGGGCGGCTCGGGAATGAAGAACTGGCGCGCCTTGATCTCGGTGTCGGACTCGATGGTCAGGCGCGTGTAATCCTTGGACGGCCAGACGCGCACCGCCACGATGGACGCGCCGCGCGCGATGTGCTGCGTGCCCAGCAGCAGCACGATGCCGCCCATCTGCAGGGCATTGCGGCGGCTCAGGCCGGTACTGGATTTTTTGTTTTTCATGTCAGCAACTCCATCCCCGTGGGGCTGTAGGCCGTCAGCGTGACGGACCGGGATTCGTCGGGCAGCATGTCAATGGCGATGGCCAGGTCGGGCCGGGGCAGGTGGGCGCCGGCTTTTTGCGGCCACTCGACCAGCTTGAGCCCGGGGCTGGCGAAGATGTCGCGAAACCCGGCCTCTTCCCACTCGTCGGGGTCGTTGAAGCGGTAAAAATCGAAATGCCAGATCGCCATGCCTGAATTGTGGCTTGAGTCAAGCGCCGGCGCCGGCAGTGTGTAAGCTTCGACAACCGCATAGGTCGGGCTCTTGATGCGGCCCTGCACGCCCAGCGCGCCGAGCAGGTGGCGGGCAAAGGTGGTCTTGCCCGCGCCCAGGTCGCCGTGCAGCTCGATCAGCGCGCGGCCGATGGCCGGGCACGCGGCCAGGCGCCGCGCAAAGGATTCGGTCGCGGCCTCATCGGGCCAGGCAATGGTTTTTACAATCAGCGGATGCCGATCGCCAGTCAGTTGAACAGTCATCAATTCATCTCTCATATTCACACCTGGGCGCGTGAGCTGGGGTTTTCGCAAACCGGCATCGCCGGCGTGGACCTCGCATCGGCCGAAAGCGGATTATCGGCCTGGCTGGCCGCCGGTTTTCACGGCCAGATGCATTACATGCAGGCGCACGGCCTCAAAAGGGCACGGCCGGCCGAACTCGTGCCCGGCACGGTCAGCGTGATCACCGCGCGCATGGACTATTTGCCCGCCGCCACGCCGGCCGCGCCCGGCCAGTGGCAGGCCATCGAGCTGGCGCGGCTCGGGCGGCCGGGCGAAGGCATCGTGTCCAGCTATGCCCGGGGCCGCGACTACCACAAGGTGCTGCGCGCCCGGCTGCAAAAGCTGGCCGAGCGCATTGCCGGGCACATCGGCCCGTTCGGCCACCGCGCCTTCACCGATTCGGCGCCGGTGCTGGAGGCCGAGCTGGCCGCGCGCAGCGGCCAGGGCTGGCGCGGCAAGCACACGCTGGTGCTCAGCCGCGAGGCCGGCTCGATGTTTTTCCTGGGCGAAATCTATGTCGATATTGCCCTGCCGCCCAGCAAACCCGTGACCGCGCACTGCGGCAGTTGCAGCGCGTGCATGGCCGCCTGTCCCACGCAGGCCATCGTCGCGCCGTACCGGCTGGATGCGCGGCGTTGCATTTCTTACCTGACGATCGAGCACGACGGGCCGATTCCGTTGGAGTTTCGCCACGCCATCGGCAACCGCATCTACGGCTGCGACGACTGCCAGCTCGCCTGCCCGTGGAACAAGTTTGCCCGGCGCAGCAGCCTGCCCGACTTTGACGAGCGCCAGGGCCTGAGCGGCCAGCAGCTTGAAACGCTCTTCGGCTGGAGCGAGGAGGAGTTCCTGCGCCTGACCGAAGGCAGCCCGATCCGCCGCATCGGCCACGAGCGCTGGCTGCGCAACATCGCCGTGGCCATGGGCAACGCGCTGCGCGCGGGCATTGCCGATGCGGCCGGCGTGCGCGCCAGCCTTCAGAGCCGGGCTGAACACGCCAGCGCCGTGGTGCGCGAGCATGTGGCCTGGGCGCTGGCGCAGCAGCCGCCGCCACTGCCCCAGCCGTTATCGTTGCCGTTGCCCTGATTTGGCGTCAATCAGGCTCAAGCGCAGGCTGCATCTGCGCAGGCAGCTATGCAATTCATAGCACGCAAGGCGCCCCTCACGCCAGCAGCCGCAGCGCAAACGGCAGGCTCAGCATGCCCAGCAGCGTCGAGAGCGTGACCAGCCCGGCGACGTAGCCGCCGTTGTAGCCCATGCGCGCGGCCAGCACATAGGCGCTGGACGCCGTCGGCAGCGCCGAAAACGCCAGCAGGACGCTGGCCTGCACGGGAGGCAACTCCAGCGCCCGGGCCAGCCCCAGCGCGATCAGCGGCGAGAGCCCATGGCGGATCAACAGCACGGCCGCGCCCAGCGCCTTGGCCTGCGCCAGGTGGCCGAACTGCATGCCGGCGCCGGCGGCCATCAGCCCCAGCACGATGGCCGACGAGCCGATGCGCCCCAGCGTGGGCGCGGCCCAGCCGGGCAGGGTAAAACCCAGCAAATTGGCCGCCAGCCCCGAGGCGGTCGCCAGGATCAGCGGGTTGCGCACCAGTTCGCGCACGAAGCCGCGCTGCGCATGGCGCGCCATGGGCCAGACCGCCGCGACGTTGAACAGCGGCACGCACACACCGATCAGCACGGCGATCAGCTGCAGGCCCTGGCTGCCCGCCAGCCGTTCGGCCAGCGCCAGGCCGATGAAGGAGTTGAAGCGAAAGGCCACCTGGGCGCTGGCCGCATGTTCGCGCGCATCGACATGCCGGCCCAGCCAGGGCAGGTGCGGCAGGCTGTAGGCCAGCGCGATGGCCGCCAGCCCCAGCAGCAGGCCCGCGCCCATCAGGCTGGAGGCCGCGCCCAGGTCCAGCGGCGTCTTGACGATCGACTGGAACAGCAGCACCGGAAAGAGGAAAAAGTACACCAGGCTTTCCACCTGCAGCCAGACCGAGCGGTCCAGGCCGGTGTGGCGGCACAGCAGGTAGCCGCAAAGGATGAGGGAAAAGTCGGGAAAAAGGAGTTGGGCATCTATCACCCGCGCAAGAATAACGCCGAAAACACGGGGTTTAGCCCTAGGTTTTCAGCGCGGCGGAACAAACGGTTGCGTTTACGATTCACCATCGTCTTACCCTTCCCAAGGAATTGAGCATGAAACGTCGTGACCTGCTACCGGCAATTTCCGCATTGGCCCTGGCCTGCGCCAGCGGCGCCGCGCTGGCCCAGGGCTATCCCAACAAGGTCATCAAGCTGCAGATTCCGTTCGCGCCGGGCGGCACGACCGACATCATCGGCCGCGTGATGGCCGAGCCGCTGGGCAAGGCGCTGGGCCAGAGCGTCATCGTGGAGAACAAGGCCGGCGGCGGCGGCGTGATCGGCGCGACCGAGACGGCGCACGCCGCGCCCGACGGCTATTCGCTGGGCATGGCGACGGTCTCGACCACGGCGGCCAATCCGGCCATCAACCCGAAAACGCCCTATAACCCGCTGACCGACTTCACGCCCATCGTCAACATTGCCGCCACGCCCAACATCATCGCGGTGCATCCGAGCTTTCCGGCGCGCAACTACGCCGAGTTCGTGGCCGAGCTGAAAAAAAATCCCGGCAAATACTCGTTTGCCTCTTCGGGCACCGGCTCCATCGCCCACCTGCAGATGGAGCTGTACAAGAGCCTAAGCGGCACCTTCATCACGCACATTCCGTATCGCGGCTCGGGGCCGGCGCTCAACGACACGGTGGCCGGGCAGGTGCCGGTCATCTTCGACAACCTGCCTTCGACCCTGCCGTTCGTGCAGCAAAAGCGGCTCATTCCCATCGTGGTGGCCGCGCCGCAGCGCCTGGCCGCGCTGCCGGATGTGCCGACGTTCAAGGAAGTCGGGCTGGAGCCGGTCAACCGCATGGCCTACTACGGCCTGGTCGGCCCCAAGGGCCTGCCGCAGGAGGTGGTGGACAAGGTCAATGCCGGCGTGAAAAAGGCGCTCGAAGACCCGGCGGTGCGCAAGCGCATCGAGGACACCGGCTCGCTGGTCGTGGCCAACACGCCGGCGCAGTTCGCCGCGCAGATCAAGGCCGAATACGAGGTGTACAAAAAAGTGGTGGAAACCGCCCGGCTCAAGCTCGACTGAGCCGGGCGCGGGCCTTTTTCGTGCCGGCTCGCCCGCCGGGCCGTTGTTTGGCCGGGAGCGGTTTCTTGATGCTTTCCTGCTGTCCGCGTGTTGGGAAAGTGCTCCTTTTTTCATAGCTGCATGCGCAGGCGGGGATTGCGCAAACGGCCTTTTTGATTCTTACAGTAAGCACCATGCACACACAAAGCCAGTCCAGCATTGACGCCTTCATCGACGCTTTGTGGCTCGAAGACGGCCTGTCGCGCAACACGCTGGCCGCCTACCGGCGCGATTTGTCGCTCTACGCCGCCTGGCTCCACGCCAGCGAGCAGCGCCAGCGCGCGCTCGACGCCAGCGGGGAGGCCGACCTCAAGGCCTACTTTGCCTTTCGTCACGCGGTGACCAAGGCGACCTCGGCCAACCGCTGCCTGACGGTGTTCAAGCGCTACTTTCGCTGGGCGCTGCGCGAGGGCCTGGTGCCGGCCGATCCGACGCTGCGGCTGGCGGCGGCCCGGCAGGGCCTGCGCGTGCCCAAGGTGATGAGCGAGGCGCAGGTCGATGCGCTGCTGGCCGCGCCCGACGAGGACACGCCGCTCGGGCTGCGCGACCGCGCCATGCTGGAGCTGATGTATGCCAGCGGCCTGCGCGTGAGCGAGCTGGTCGGGCTCAAGACCTTTTCCGTCGGCCTGAACGAAGGCGTGCTGCGCGTCACCGGCAAGGGCGGCACCGAGCGGCTAGTGCCGTTCGGCCAGGTGGCGCGCGAGTGGACCGTGCGCTACATCGCCCAGGCCCGGCCCGTCATTCTGGGCGGCCAGCAGACGGACGACCTGTTCGTGACCAGCCACGGCCACGGCATGAGCCGGGTGATGTTCTGGATGCTGGTGAAGAAATACGCGCAGCTGGCCGGCATCCATTCGCCGCTCTCGCCGCACACCTTGCGCCACGCCTTTGCCACGCACCTGCTCAACCACGGCGCCGACCTGCGCGCGGTGCAGCTGCTGCTTGGCCATGCCGACATCTCGACCACGACGATCTACACCCACGTCGCGCGCGAGCGGCTCAAGGCGATTCACGCCGAACACCATCCGCGCGGCTGAACGGCGTCAGGCTCAGGCGCCGGCCGGGTACATGTAGTCGCGCCGGAACGGATAGGCCGACTGCGCGCCCTTGATGGCTTCGGCTTGCCAGTTGTCGGCCGGCCGGCTGGCCAGCACCTGGTGCAGCGCAATCCAGCCCTGCTCGAAGCTGGTGGCGCTGCCGGCCAGGTAGAGGCGGTAGGCGCGCAACACTTTTTCGGCGCGCTCGGGTCCGCCGCCTGCCGCCAGCACCGCGCGCGCCTCGTCCAGGCGCGCCTCCAGCGCATCCGACCAGTCCCAGAGCGTGCGCGCGTAGTGCGGCCGCAGGTTTTCGGTATCGACCATCTCCAGCCCCGAGCGCGCCAGGTGCTCCAGCACGGCGCTCACATGCAGCAGCTCGCCGCCAGGAAAGATGTATTTTTCAATGAATTCGCCCATGCCCGCGCCCAGCTGCCGGTGCTTGGGCTCGCTGGCGGTGATGCCGTGGTTCAGGATCAGCCCGCCCGGCGCCAGCAGCCGCATGATCTTGCCGAAATAGGCATCCATGTGCGCCTGGCCGACATGCTCGAACATGCCGACCGAGGCGATCTTGTCGAAAGGCATGTCTTCGGGCATGTCGCGGTAGTCGCGCAGTTCGATGCGCACGCGCTGGCCCAGGCCCTTTTCGTCGATGAGCCGCTGCACATGCGCATGCTGGTTTTTCGACAGCGTGATGCCGGTCGCGTCCACGCCGTACTGCTCGGCCGCCCAGAGCAGCAGGCCGCCCCAGCCGGCGCCGATGTCGAGAAAACGCTCGCCGGGCCGCAGCATCAGCTTGCGGCAGATGTGGTCCAGCTTGGCCTGCTGCGCTTCTGCCAGCGTCATCTCGTTCTGGCGGTAGTAGGCGCATGAATAGACCCGGCGCGCATCCAGCCACAGCGCGTAGAAAGCATCCGAAACATCGTAATGGAACTGTATCTGGGCCGCATCCATGGCCGGCGTGTGCACCGCCAGCGACCGGGCGCGGCTGACAAGGCGTGTCCACCAGCCGGTGGCGCTTTGCACCGGATTGCCCGGCAGCAGCCGGGTCATGGCGCGCATGACGTCGCGCATCGCGCCTTCGAGCTGAACCTTGCCTTCCACGTAGTCTTCGGCCAGCGCGCCGATCTGGCCGGCCTTGAGCCGGGCAATGCTCGACCAGTTGGAAAATAGCAGCCTGACCGGCGCATCGGCCGCGCCCAATTGCTGGCCCTGCGGCAGTTGCAGCGCAACGTCGTTTGGCAGGCTGGAGAGGAGCGAAGGATCGACGGCCAACGGCTTGGTCATGCGCAAAGCCCTTTCGGTGTTGCGAAAAGTCTAGCGCCGCTCAAAACGCCAGGCCATCACCCGTTTGGGGCAGCAGGCACGCCATGGGGCCGTCCGGCTGGCCGCGCCCCGGCCTCAATCCTTCAGGGAGTCGCGCAGGTCGCGGGCAAAGCAGATCGAGAGGTTTTTCCAGCGGGCCACTTCCGCTTCGAGTTGCTGGTTCTGGATTTCAAGCCAGCGGATGCGGTGCTGCTCGGCGGTCATGCGGCTGGTCATGATGTACTGCTCCTGTGCCTCGCTGTGCAGGTAGCCACGCAGCGCCGCATTCCCCATTTCGTCAGGCTGGAAAAACATCCCCTTGGCCTTGTGAATCAGTTGTCTCATCATTTTCGATTCCCGTTTTCAGTTGAGCAATGAATTCCCTGACTGTCTCTTTTGTAATATAGGGTAAGCATTCCCGCCTGTGTCAGGAAGCGGCTGAGCCGTTTGGACTATACCTCTCAGGCCTGCCAGGCTGTAGAGGGCTTTCGCCCGCGCCGGCTGCGAGGCGGCAGGGCGGCGCGGCTCAGGCGCTGGCCTCAAGCCCGGCCAGTTCGGCGGCGTCAAAGCCGGCCAGCCGGCGGGCCTGCAGGTTGAACGGCCCCTTCAGGCGCGGCGCGCCGTACTGCGCGGCCAGCCGTGCGTAGGTGGCCACCGGCGCCAGGCCGCGCTCGCCGCACAGGTGGCGGTACCAGCGGTTGCCGATGGCCACATGGCCGATCTCGTCGCGCAAAATGATGTCCAGGATGCCGACGGCGCGCAGCGCGCCGGGCGTGCCGACCTTGCGCAGCTTGGCCTGCATCGGCGGCGTCGCGTCCAGGCCGCGCGCCTCCAGCGTGCGCGGCACCAGCGCCATGCGCGCCAGCACGTCGCCCTCGGTCTTGCGCGCCATGTCCCACAGCCCGGTGTGCGCGGCAAAGTCGCCATAGTCAAAGCCCATCTCCTGCAGCAGGCCGCGCAGCAGGCTGAAATGCTCGGCCTCCTCGGCGGCCACCTGCAGCCAGTCGAGGTAATAGGCGCTCGGCATGCCGGCAAAGCGCCAGATGGCGTCCAGCGCCAGGTTGATCGCATTGAACTCGATGTGTGTGACCGCGTGCAGCAGCGCGGCCAGGCCTTCCGGCGTGAAGGGCGAGCGCTTGGGCACGTCCAGGTGCGTGCGCAGCTCGGGCCGCGCCGGGCAGCCGGGCAGGCCGGCGGGCGCCTGAAGCAGCGCCTCGGGCGCTATCGAAACAATAGCTGCCTGCGCATACAGCGCCTGGGCCAGCAGCACTTTCTGCTCTATATCGGGGACCAGGAGCGCCTGCAGGGCGAGCTGGCGAAGTTCGGCGGCGGGAAGGGGAGCGTTCATGGCCGGATTGTCGGCGATGCGCTGCGGCGCAGCGCAATACGGCGCCGTGCAGCCCTGCGGGCCGGCAAAGTCCCGCCCCGGGTGCGGCTGCCGGCGCCTGCCTACAATCGACAGCCCTTTGCACCACCCCGACACGACCCCGAGGAAAACCATGGCCATCTACCAGCTGGACGATCTGCAGCCTTCCATCCACGAAACGGCCTGGGTGGCCGACAGCGCGCAGGTCATTGGCCGCGTGACGCTGGCCGAAGACGCCAGCATCTGGTTCGGCGTCGTGGCGCGCGGCGACACCGACGCCATTACCGTCGGCAGGGGCTCGAACATCCAGGACGGCAGCGTGCTGCACGCCGACGAGGGCGTGCCGCTGGTCATCGGCGAGAACGTGACGGTGGGCCACCAGGTGATGCTGCACGGCTGCACGATCGGCGACGGCTCGCTGGTCGGCATCCAGGCGGTGGTGCTCAACGGCGCGAAGATCGGCAAGCACTGCCTGGTCGGCGCCGGCGCGCTGGTCACCGAGGGCAAGGAGTTTCCCGACGGCAGCATGATCCTGGGCAGCCCGGCCAAGGTGGTGCGCCAGCTGACCGAGGCGCAGATCGAGGGTTTAAAAATGAGCGCGCAGCACTATATGGACAATGCCCGGCGCTACAAGGCCGGGCTCAAGAAGCTGGGCTGAACGGCCCCAACGACATCGAGAGCGACATCCAGAACATGAACCATTCAAACATGCGGCCATCCCTGGCCCCGCACGGACCAGCCGGGGCCGAGGCGCCGGCTTTGCCGGGCTACAGGCGCGGCGGCCCCATCGCGGGGCAGGGCATTGCGCGAAGCGAAAAGCACGGGGGCAACTAGTGTCCGAACTCCATAAATTCATTTTCGACGGCCTGCCGGTGCGCGGCATGCTGGTGCGCCTGACGGGCGCCTGGCAGGAAATCCTCAAGCGCCGCCAGGACGCCGGCGGCTATCCGCCCGAGGTGCTGCAGCTGCTGGGCGAAATGACCGCTGCCGGCGCGCTGATGCAGAGCAACATCAAGTTCAACGGCGCGCTGGTGCTGCAGATCTTTGGCGACGGCCCGGTCAAGCTGGCCGTGGCCGAGGTGCAGCCCGACCTGAGCCTGCGCGCCACCGCCACCGTGACCGGCGAGGTCGCGGCGGGCAGCTCGCTGAGCCAGCTGGTCAACGTGAACAACGAGGGGCGCTGCGCCATCACGCTGGACCCCAAGGACAAGTTTCCCGGCCAGCAGCCCTACCAGGGCGTGGTGCCGCTCTTTGGCGACCGGCGCGAAAAGCTCGAGAACCTGGGCGAGGTGCTGGAGCACTACATGCTGCAAAGCGAGCAGCTCGACACGCGGCTGATTTTGGCGGCCGACGGCAACGTGGCCGCCGGCCTCCTGATCCAGCGCCTGCCGGTCAAGGGACAGGACAATTTGCAGGGCCAGTCCGGCCGCCAGGCCGACGAGGACCAGATCGGCATCAACGAGGACTACAACCGCATCGCCATGCTGGCCGGCACGCTCAAGCGCGAGGAACTCCTCACGCTGGACGCCGACACCATCCTGCGCCGGCTGTTCTGGGAGGAACCGATCACCCGCTTCGAGCCGCTGGCGCCCAGCTTTGCCTGCAGCTGCTCGCGCGAGCGCGTGGGCAACATGCTGCGCGGCCTGGGCACGGCCGAGGTCGGAAGCATCATCGCCGAGCGCGGCCAGGTCGATGTGGCCTGCGAGTTCTGCGGCGCGCAGTACGCGTTCGATCCGGTCGATGCGGCGCAGCTGTTCACCCACCACATCCAGCAGCAGCCGCCCACTTCCACGGTGCAGTGATCGCGCGGCGCGGCCAGGGCGCATCCGCTCTGGTTCCAAGCGCCTTTTTAGCATTGAAAAGGCGTTTTGCGCAGGTGCCAACTGCGCAGGGTGCTATTGATTCAATAGCAAAAATGCCTGAATGGGCAGTCAGGTTGGTGTTGCCTGGACTGGTGGTGGGCAGTCAGGCTGGCGGCGGGCAGGTGCGTCCGGCCAGCAGGGCCGTCAGCAGCCGGTGCTCGCATTGCGGATCGCTGCATTTGTCGCACATCCAGACCCAGGGCCGCTGGCTGACGCTGCCCGAGGCGGCAGAAGCTGGCCGGGCGGCGCCCTGGCGCGCAGAAAAAGTTGGTTCGGAGGGCGGCAGCAAGCCTTCAACCGCCTGCAGCGCACGCGTCAGGCGCTCGGCGGGCGAGCCATAGAGCACCTGGTAGCCCAGGCCGGATTGCGCCAGGGCAGCGCGAATCGATTGCTCGGCCGCCGCGTCGGCTGCATCGGCTGGAAATTCCAGGCCGGCCAGCAGCACCAGACTGGCGCTGTCCAGATCGGCTGGCAGCCGCTGCGCGCCAGCAGCGCGCACAACCTGCGCCTGCCTGTTGCTGGATTTGAGCGCTTCCTCCAGCGCGGCGGCCAGCGCGGCCACTGAAGGACGCGAGGCGCCCAGCAGCGCCACCTTCAGCGCGGCCATGCCACCGATGTGGCGCATGGCGCCAGAACTGGGGCGCACAGGGGCGTGGCGCCCCGCAGTTCAATCGCCCGGCTAATCGGTGAACTGGACAAAAACTTCATTGGGCTTGACCATGCCCAGCTCGCTGCGGGCTTTTTCCTCGACCATTTCCAGGCCTTCCTGCAAGTCCTTGATCTCGGCGGCCAGCTGGTCGTTGGCGGCCTGGTGCAGCTTGTTTTCCGCCAGCTTCTGTTCGAGCTGCTGCTGCATCTGGCGCACATGGGGAATGCTGCCCCGGCCGCTCCAGAGCTGGACATGGAACAGCCCGAGCAGCAACAGCAGAACGGCGGGAACCAGCAATTTCTTGCCCACGTGCGGTCAACAGCCTTAGCGCAGGTTGTAGAAGGCGGCGCGGCCGGGATAGACGGCGACTTCGCCCAGGTCTTCCTCGATGCGCAGCAGCTGGTTGTACTTGGCCATGCGGTCCGAGCGCGAGAGCGAGCCGGTCTTGATCTGGCCGGCGTTGGTGCCCACGGCGATGTCGGCAATCGTCGAATCCTCGGTCTCGCCCGAGCGGTGCGAGATCACGGCGGTGTAGCCGGCGCGCTTGGCCATCTCGATGGCGGCGAAGGTCTCGGTCAGGGTACCGATCTGGTTGATCTTGATCAGGATCGAGTTGGCGATGCCCTTGTCGATGCCTTCTTTCAAAATCTTGGTGTTGGTCACGAACAGGTCGTCGCCGACGATCTGCACGTTTTTGCCCAGGCGGTCGGTCAGGATTTTCCAGCCGTCCCAGTCGCCTTCGGCCATGCCGTCCTCGATGCTGATGATGGGGTATTTATCGACCCAGGTCGCCAGCATGTCGGTCCATTCCTGCGCCGTGAGGCTCAGGCCTTCGCCAGACAGTTCGTACTTGCCGTCCTTGTAGAACTCGGAGGCCGCGCAATCCAGGCCCAGCGCGATCTGCTCGCCGGCGACAAAACCGGCCTTGTCGATGGCTTCCAGGATCATCTGGATGGCCGCTTCGTGTCCGGGCACGTTGGGCGCAAAGCCGCCCTCGTCGCCGACGGCGGTGCTGATGCCCTTGTCGTGCAGGATTTTTTTGAGGGCATGGAACACCTCGGCGCCGTAGCGCAGGGCTTCGCGGAACGTGGGCGCGCCCAGCGGGATGATCATGAATTCCTGGATGTCCAGGTTGTTGTTGGCATGCTCGCCGCCGTTGATGACGTTCATCATCGGCACGGGCATCTGCACCGCCGCCATGCCGCCGAAGTAGCGGTACAGCGGCAGGCCGGCTTCCTCGGCGGCGGCCCGGGCCACGGCCATGGACACGGCCAGCATGGCGTTGGCGCCCAGGCGGCTCTTGTTCTCAGTGCCGTCCAGGTCGATCAGCGTCTTGTCTAGGAAGGCCTGCTCGGAGGCGTCCAGGCCGAGCACGGCTTCGGAGATTTCATTGTTGATGTGTTCGACCGCCTTGAGCACGCCCTTGCCCAGGTAGCGCGACTTGTCGCCGTCGCGCAGCTCGATGGCTTCGCGTGAGCCCGTGGACGCGCCCGACGGCACGGCCGCGCGGCCCATGACGCCGGACTCCAGCAGCACGTCGCATTCGACGGTAGGGTTGCCACGGCTGTCGAGGATTTCACGGCCGACGATGTCAACAATTGCGCTCATTTTTTTCCTTCAATGAAGTGTTACAAACCAAAATTATTTTCAAGAAATCCGTTTTTCTTGGTCACGCGGTCCAGCTCCAGCAGCGTTTCCAACAGCGCCTTCATGTGTTTCAGGGGCACGGCGTTCGGGCCATCGCTCATTGCCTTAGCCGGGTCTGGATGGGTTTCCATGAATACGCCGGCCACGCCGACGGCAATGGCCGCGCGCGCCAGAACCGGCACCATCTCGCGCTGGCCGCCGCTGCTGGTGCCGTTGCCGCCGGGCAGCTGCACCGAGTGCGTGGCGTCGAACACCACCGGCGCGCGCGTCTCGCGCATGATCGCCAGGCTGCGCATGTCGGAGACCAGGTTGTTGTAGCCAAAGCTGGCGCCGCGCTCGCAGGCCATGAAGCGATCCTCGTCCAGACCTTTTTCACGCGCGGCGGCTCTGGCCTTGTCGATGACGTTCTTCATGTCGCCGGGGGCCAGAAACTGGCCCTTCTTGATGTTGACCGGCCGGCCTGACTGCGCCACAGCGTGGATGAAGTCGGTCTGGCGGCACAAGAAAGCCGGCGTCTGCAGCACATCAACGACGGCGGCGACGGCGGCGATCTCGGCTTCGGAATGCACGTCGGTCAGGATCGGCAAGCCCAGCTCGCGCTTGACCTTGGCCAGAATTTCCAGGCCCTTTTCCATGCCGGGGCCGCGAAAGCTGGTGCCGCTGGAGCGGTTGGCCTTGTCGTAGCTGGACTTGAAGATGAACGGAATGCCCAGCGACGCGGTGATTTCTTTCAGCGTGCCGGCCGTGTCCATCTGCAATTGCTCGGACTCGACCACGCACGGGCCGGCGATCAGGAAGAAGGGCTGGCTAAGTCCGATGTCGAATCCGCAGAGCTTCATGTCGATGCCATCAGTTTCAGGGGTTTGGCCGTCTCGGCTTTTGGCGCCTCGCAGGCCGTGCCGCGCTGGGCCAGCACGGCGGCAATATAGGCATTGAACAGCGGATGGCCGTCCCACGGGGTCGATTTGAATTCGGGGTGGAACTGCACGCCGACGAACCAGGGATGGGCGCTTTGCGGCAGCTCGACGATCTCGGTGAGGTGCTCGCGCTGCGTCAGCGCGGAAATCACCAGGCCCGACTTGCGCAGCGTGTCCAGGTAGTTCACGTTGGCTTCATAGCGGTGGCGGTGGCGCTCGGTCACCACGCTGCCGTAGATCTTGTGCGCCAGGCTGCCTTCGGCCACGTCCGAGCTTTGCGCGCCCAGGCGCATCGTGCCGCCCAGGTCGGACTTGGCATGGCGCGTCTTGATGGTGCCGTCGGCGTCCTTCCATTCGGTGATCAGGGCGATCACCGGATGCTTGGTGGCCGGGTCGAACTCGGTGCTGTTCGCATCCTTCAGGCCCGCCACATGGCGCGCGAACTCGATGGTCGCCACCTGCATGCCCAGGCAGATGCCCAGGTAGGGAATCTTGTTCTCGCGGGCAAAGCGCGCCGCGCAGATCTTGCCTTCCACGCCGCGCACGCCAAAGCCGCCAGGCACCAGGATGCCGTCAAACTGCGCCAGGCTCGACACGGTCTCAGGCGTCAGGGTTTCGGAGTCGATGTAGCTGATGCGCACCTTGGCGTGGTTTTTCATGCCGGCGTGGCGCAGCGCCTCGTTCAGCGACTTGTAGCTGTCGCTCAAATCGACGTACTTGCCGACCATGGCGATGCTGACTTCGGTCTGGGGATGCTCGGTGGCATACACCAAATCGTCCCAGCGCTTCAAGTTGGCCGGCGGCGTGTGCAGGCGCAGCTTGTCGCAGATCAGGCCGTCCAGGCCCTGCTCGTGCAGCATGCGCGGCACCTTGTAGATGGTGTCCACGTCCCACATCGAGATCACGCCCCATTCGGGCACGTTGGAGAACAGCGAAATCTTGCTGCGCTCCTCGTGGGGAATGCGCCGGTCGGCGCGGCACAGCAGCACGTCGGCCTGGATGCCGATCTCGCGCAGCTGCTTGGCGGTGTGCTGGGTCGGCTTGGTTTTCAGCTCGCCCGCGGCGGCGATCCAGGGCACGTAGCTCAGGTGCACGAAAGCCGTGTTGTTCGGCCCCATGCGCAGGCTCATCTGACGCACGGCCTCCAGGAAGGGCAGGGACTCGATGTCGCCCACCGTGCCGCCGATCTCGACAATGGCCACATCGACCGCCTCGGGCGTGCCAAAACGCGCGCCGCGCTTGATGAAGTCCTGGATTTCGTTGGTGATGTGCGGAATCACCTGCACCGTCTTGCCCAGGTAGTCGCCCCGGCGCTCCTTGTCGAGCACGCTCTGGTAGATCTGGCCGGTGGTGAAGTTGTTGGACTTGCGCATGCGCGTTTCGATGAAACGCTCGTAGTGGCCCAGGTCCAGGTCGGTCTCGGCGCCGTCGTCGGTGACGAACACCTCGCCGTGCTGCAGCGGCGACATCGTGCCCGGGTCCACGTTGATGTAGGGATCGAGCTTGATGAGGGTGACTTTGAGGCCGCGCGATTCGAGGATCGCAGCCAGGGAGGCTGAGGCGATTCCCTTGCCCAGGGAAGACACCACACCGCCGGTGACGAAGACAAATTTGGTCATGCCATGGTACGAACCACAAGTTCGCTGAGGTGGTAAACGCAGATTATAGAGGTTGACCGTCCGCCAGAGCCGGCCGCGTCCTGCACAAATCAAGCTGCCCGCGTCTCCAAACTCAGGGTGTTGTTTGCCTGAACCCTGGAGCCTGGAATGGAAAGTCTGGATTTGCGCGTGTTGGCCGATGCCCTGGACTGGCGCCGCGCCGGCCACGCCGTCACGCTGGTCACGGTGGTGCAGACCTGGGGCAGCGCGCCGCGCCCGCCCGGCGCGCTGCTGGCCGTGCGCGGCGACGGCGCGGTGAGCGGCTCGGTCTCGGGCGGCTGCGTCGAGGACGACCTGATTGCCCGCCTGCGCGCGGGCGAGCGCGCCGCCGGCCTGATCGCCCGCGTCCGCGCGCGAGATCAGGCCGCCGCGCTTCCGTCCCTGATTGCCTACGGCGTCAGCCGCGAAGAAGCAGCGCGTTTTGGCCTGCCCTGCGGCGGCACGCTGCGGCTGGTGCAGGAGCCGCTGGGGGATGTGGCCTGGATCGAGGAAGTGCTGCGGCGCATGGCGGCGCACCGGCTGGTGGCGCGCACCCTGACGCTGGCCAGCGGCCAGGTCGCGCTGGCCGATGCGCCGCGCGGGGCCGCTTTGCAGTTCGACGGCCTCACGCTGACCTCGGTGTTCGGCCCGCGCTGGCGGCTGCTCCTGATTGGCGCTGGCCAGCTCAGCCAGGCGGTCGCCAGCATCGCCCTGATGCTGGACTTCGAGGTGCTGGTGTGCGAGCCGCGCGAGGAATATGCCGCCACCCTGAACATGCCGGGCGCGACGCGCCTGCCGGGCATGCCGGACGATGTGGTGCGTGCGCTGCTGCCCGACGCGCACACGGCCATCGTCGCGCTGACGCACGACCCCAAGCTGGACGACATGGCGCTGCTGGAGGCGCTGACTTCGGAGGCGTTTTACGTCGGCGCGCTGGGCTCGGCGCGCAACCAGGCCGCGCGCCGCCAGCGCCTGGCCGAGCATTTCGAGCTCAGCGACGCCGAGCTCGACCGGCTGCACGGGCCGGTGGGCCTGCGCATCGGCGCGAAAACGCCGGCCGAGATCGCCGTGTCGGTGATGGCGCAGATCGTCCAAGTCAAGAACGCACAGCCGGCGGCGGCCCAGCCGGCCAGCGCGCCAGCGGCGGCGGCGCGGGGCTGACGCCATGGCCGCGCAGCCTGTGGTGATCGTGCTGGCCTCCGGGCGCGGCGAGCGTTTTGTCGCCAGCGGCGGCGCCGGCTCCAAGCTGCAGGCCCTGCTGGGCGGACGCACCGTGCTGGAGCGCACGCTCATGGCCGTTCGGGCCTCGGGCCTGCCCTGGCACCTGGAGCAGGCCAGCCACCCCGGCATGGGCGATGCGATTGCCGCTGGCGTGCGCGCCACGGCAGGCAGCCCGGCCTGGCTGATCCTGCCAGGTGACCTGCCGCTGGTGCAGCCGTCCACGCTGTGCCAGATCGCGCAGGCGCCGCTGTCGCTGGACGTGGTGGCGCCGGTGGTCAGGACGGCCGATGGCCGCCAGCGCGGCCATCCGGTGCGGTTTTCGGCGCGCTGCGGGCCGGAACTGATGCAGCTCAGCGGCCCGCAGGGCGCCGCCGCGCTGGTGCGCACCTGGGGCGAAACGCTCTGGCCGGTGCACGATCGCGGCTGCATTCTGGACATCGACACGCTGGCGGACCTGCGCTATGCCCAGCGCCTGCTCAGCCTGCTGAATGTTTCGTTTGCCAGCTGAACCCGGCGCGCGCAGCCTCGTCTTTTAAACTAAAAAGCCGTGTTGCGCACACCAGTCATGCGCCGTTAGCTATCAAAAAAGGAGCAACTAGCTGGGCGCCATCACCTTGTCCGGCGTCATCGGCGTGCTGCGCACGCGCCGGCCGGTGGCATGGTAAATGGCGTTGCACACCGCTGCCGCCACGCCAACGATGCCGATCTCGCCCACGCCCTTGGCCCCGAGGCGGCTGACGATGCGGTCGTCCTCCTCGACGAAGATCACGTCGATGTCGTGAATGTCGGCATTCACCGCCACGTGGTATTCGGACAGGTTGTGGTTCATGAAGCGGCCCAGCGCGTGGTCGCAGTAGGTTTCCTCATGCAGCGCCTGGCTGATGCCCCAGACCACGCCGCCGACGATCTGGCTGCGCGCGGTCTTGGCGCTGATGATGCGGCCCGCCGCAATGGCGCTGACCACGCGCGTCACGCGCACGGTGCCGAAAGCCTCGTCCACCCGCACCTCGCAAAACACCGCCGAGTGCGTGGCGCGCAGGTAGTTCTTCTGCGCCAGCGCGTTGGGCAGCATGAGGTGCTTTTCTTCGATACGGCTTTGCCCGGCATGCGCCAGGATGTCGGTGAAGCTCACCGCTGTCAGCGGCATCCTGACCAGCTGCAGGCTGCCGTTGACAAACTCCACCTCGTGAAAGCCGGCGATGGTGAAGGGCGAGTCGGGCATGGACCGGGCCAGCTTCCAGAGCCTTTTTTGCAGCTTCTCGCACACACCCTCGACCGCCGAGCCGACGGTGGTGACGTGCGAGGAGCCGCCTTCGATGGGCGCAAAGGGTAGCGTCGAGTCGCCCAGCGCGAACGTCACTTTCTCCAGCGGCAGGCCCATGGCGGCGGCGGCGATCTGGCTCATCACGGTGTAGGTGCCGGTGCCGATGTCGGTGGCCGCGCTGCTGACGATCAGCCGGCCGTCGGCATGCAGCACGGCGCTGGCGCGCGCCAGCATCTGCATTGCGTCCCAGGTGCCGGTGGCCATGCCCCAGCCGATGAGCTCGGTGCCTTCCCGCATCGAGCGCGGCGCGGGCGGGCGCTTGTCCCAGCCAAAGCGCTCGGCGCCCTGCGCGTAGCAGGCGCGCAGCTCCTTGGTGGAGTAGGGCAGGTTCTTGGCCGCGTCGTGGTCGGTGTAGTTCTTCAGCCGCAGCGCCAGCGGGTCCATGTCAAGTGCGTAGGACAGCTCGTCCATGGCCACTTCCAGCGCGTGCATGCCGTGCGCGGCGCCCGGCGCACGCATGTCGATGGGGCTGTACTGGTCGAGCGAAACCAGCTTGTAGCCCAAGCGCACGTTGTCGCATTTGTAGAGCTGGCCCGACCAGTTGACGACCACCTCGACGTAGTCTTCCAGGCGCGAGGTCTCGGCCACCGCCTCGTGCACCACGGCTTTCAAGCTGCCGTCGCGCTCGGCGGCGAGCTTGACGCGCTGCCAGGTCTCGGGCCGGTGGCCGAAGGTGAACATCTGCTGGCGCGTGAGCACCACGCGCACCGAGCGCTTGAGCGCCAGCGCGCCCATCACCGCCAAGATGAGCTGGTACTGCGGCCGCAGGCCCGAGCCGAAGGCGCCGCCGACGAAGGGGTTCTTCACCGTCACCTTGGACTCGCCCAGGCCGAACACCTGCGAAACCACCCAGCGGCTGTTTTGCGAGCTTTGCGTCTTGTCGTAGATGGTGAGGTGCCCGTCCGGCGCGCGGATCACGGTGCTGGCGTGCATCTCCATCGGGTTGTGGTGCTCCACGCCGCTGTAGAAGTCGGCGTGGATGCGCACCGGCGCGGCTTCGTAGGCGGCATCGGCATTGCCGGTGGGCTTCGGGGGCGGCGAGAAGCCCGCCTTGAGCCGGCTGGGCTTGTGGCTGCGGTAGAGGTTGGACAGCAGGTGCGTCTGGTGCGGCATTTCCTCGTAGTCCACGCGCACCAGCGAGGCCGCGTAGCGCGCGGCCTCAAAGGTTTCGGCCAGCACCAAGGCCACCGGCTGGCCGCTGTAGAGCACGCCGTCGCTGTGAAACGGCTTGAAGGGCGAGCCGCCCGGCGCGGTCATGTCCTTGTAGAACAGGTCCAGCGTGCGCACCTTGGGCCGGTTCAGGTGCGACAGGATGCCCAGCACGCCGGGCACGGCGCGCGCCGCGTCCAGGTGCAGCGCGGTGATGCGCCCGCGCGCCACGGTGCTGCTCACCACCACGCCATGGGCCATGTCCGGCGTGAGGTGCTCGGCCGCATAGCGCGCCTGGCCCGTCACCTTGGCGCGCCCGTCCACGCGCGAGACCGGATCGCCCTTGGCCACCAGGCCGGTGCCGGGCTCGGCCACCGGCTGCACGTCCCGCATCGCGTCCCGGATGGCCGCGTTCAGCGCGTCGTTCGTCGCGTTCATTGCGTTCATGGGGCGTCTCCCGCGTTGTCGTTCTCACCGGTGTTGGGCGCCGTTCCCCGCAGCGCCGTCTGCAGCGCCCGCACCACGGCGCGCTGCGCCATCGGAATCTTGAAGGCGTTGCTGCCCGGCCCCACGCCCTGCGGCCGGGCGCCGTGCAGCAGCCGCTCGGCGGCCTGCTCGAAAAGCGCGTCGCTCGGGCGCTGGCCCACCAGCAGCGCCTCGGCTTCAAGCATGCGCCAGGGCTTGTGTGCCACGCCGCCCAGGGCGATGCGCGCCGCGCCCACCGCGCCGTCCGCACCGATGTCCAGCATCGCCGCCACCGACACCAGCGCAAACGCATACGAGGCCCGTTCGCGCAGCTTGAGGTAGGCCGAATGCGCGGCAAAGCCGGGCGCCGGTGGCGGCAGCTCGATGTGGGTGATCAGCTCGTCGTGCGCCAGCGTCGTGTCGATGTCGGGCTGCGCGCCCGGCAGCCGGTGAAAGTCCTCGAAGGCAATGGCGCGGCCGCCGCGCGGGGATTGCACCAGCACCACCGCGTCCAGCGCCCTGAGGGCCACGCACATGTCCGACGGGTGCGTGGCGATGCACAGTTCGCTGGCGCCCAGAATGGCATGCTGGCGCGCCAGGCCGCTCACGGCCGGGCAGCCGCTGCCGGGCGCGCGCTTGTTGCACGGCACGCCGGCGTCGTAGAAATAGTGGCAGCGGGTGCGCTGCAGCAGGTTGCCGCCGTTGCTGGCCATGTTGCGGATCTGCGGCGAGGCGCCGGCCAGGATCGCCGCGCTCAGCAGCGGGTAGCGGCTGCGCACTTCGGGGGCGTAGGCCGTGTCGGCGTTGCGCGCCAGCGCGCCCAGACGCAGGCCGCCTTCGCGCGTGGGCTCGATGTCGCCAAGCGCCAGCGGGTTGATGTCCACCAGCCGCGCCGGCCGCATCACGTTTTCCTTCATCAAGTCAAGCAGGTTGGTGCCGCCGGCGACAAACTTGCCAAAGCCGGCCGCCGTCGTCGAACCCGGCCCGGGACCGATCTGTTCGAGCGCCGCCTGCGCGGTCGTGGCCCAGAGGTAGTCGAACGGGCTCATGCCGGCACCGTTCCCACCACGACGGGCTGGCTTGCCGTGCCGGCCATGCCGCCGGGCCGCGCACCCAGCGCCACCTCACTCACCGCCCGGGCAATTTGCGGATAGGCGCCGCAGCGGCAGACGTTGCCGCTCATCAGCTCGCGCACCTCGTCCGGCGTCTTGGCCTGGCCTTCATGCATCAGGCCCAGGGCCGAGCACAGCTGGCCGGGCGTGCAGTAGCCGCACTGGAAGGCATCGTGGTCGATGAAGGCCTGCTGCAGCGGGTGCAGTTCCGGGCCTGTCACCAAGTTGGCCAGGCCCTCGACGGTGGTGATTTCGCGGCCGTTTTGCATCACCGCCAGCGTCAGGCAGGCGTTGATGCGCCGCCCGTCCACCAGCACCGTACAGGCGCCGCACTGGCCATGGTCGCAGCCCTTTTTGGTGCCCGTCAGCTGCAGCCTGTCGCGCAGCAGGTCGAGCAGGGACACCCAGCTCTCGACCTCGATCTGGTGGCGCTGGCGGTTGATGCGCAGTTCGATGTGGTGCCGGGACGGTCCGGCCACAGCGGCCGCGTCAGGGGGGTTAGCCATGGCAAGCTCCTTTTTCTTATCGGCGGTCTGGCCTTTGAACAGGCGGTGAAAAACCATGCTAGAGCGTCCCAATCAACGCGATTGCAAGCGGCAACACCCCTGGGCTGTCAGACAAGGCCGCATCGGCAAAGGCGCCGGCAAGCGGCCTTGAAGCTGCTACATTGCCTGCCATGACACACCAAGCCAACCCGCCGGAGAGCGCCCAGGACCTTGATCTGGCCGGCAAGCACATCGTGCTCGGCCTCTCGGGCGGCATCGCCTGCTACAAGTCGGCCGAGCTGTGCCGCCTGCTCGTCAAGGCCGGCGCCAGCGTGCAGGTGGTGATGACCGAGGCGGCCGCGCAGTTCATCACGCCGGTCACGATGCAGGCCCTGAGCGGACGGCCGGTCTACACCAGCCAGTGGGACGGACGCGAGCCCAATTCCATGGCACACATCAATTTGTCGCGCGAGGCCGACGCCATCGTGATTGCGCCGTGCAGCGCCGACTTCATCGCCCGGCTGGTGCAGGGACGCGCCGACGAGCTGCTCAGCCTGCTGTGCCTGGCCCGGCCGGTGCAGCGCGTGCCGCTCCTGGTGGCGCCGGCCATGAACCGCGAGATGTACGCGCACCCGGCCACGCAGCGCAACCTGGCGCAGCTCGCCGCCGACGGCGCCTGCGTGCTCGGCGTGGGCACCGGCTTTCAAGCCTGCGGCGAGACCGGCGACGGCCGGATGCTGGAGGCCGAGGAGCTGCTGGAGGACATCGTCGCCTTCTTTGCGCCCAAGCGGCTCGCCGGCCAGCGCGTGCTGGTCACGGCCGGGCCGACCTACGAGGCGATCGACCCGGTGCGCGGCATCACCAACCTCTCCAGCGGCAAGATGGGCTTTGCCATCGCCCGCGCCGCGCGCGAGGCCGGCGCCCAGGTCACGCTGGTCGCCGGGCCGGTGAGCTTGGGCACGCCGCGCGGCGTGGCGCGCATCGACGTCAAATCTGCATCAAATATGCTTGAAGCGGTGATGCAGCATGTGCCTTCAGCTACTGTTTTCATAGCAACGGCGGCCGTGGCCGACTGGCGCCCGGCCGCCAGCGCCGCGCAAAAGATCAAGAAGGACGGCTCGGGCCAGGCGCCGCAGCTGGCGTTCATCGAAAACGCCGACATCCTGGCGACGGTGGCGCGACTGCCGGCGGCGCAGGCGGGGCATCTCTTTTGCGTCGGCTTTGCCGCCGAGAGCCACGACCTGCTGGACAACGCCCAGGCCAAGCGGCTGCGCAAGCAGGTGCCGCTCTTGGTGGGCAACATCGGCCCGGACACCTTCGGCCAGGACCACAATGCGCTGCTGCTGGTGGACGCGCAGGGCAGCGTGGCGCTGCCCCGGGCGTCCAAGCAGTCGCTGGCGCGGCAGCTGGTGCGCGAGATCGCCGCCCGCATGGCCGCGCCGCAGCCGCAAGCGCAGGCAACGGCCTCGTGACTTCTCTTCCTAAACAATGCAAGCCTTCATGAACATCGACCTCAAGATCCTCGACCCGCGCCTTCAGGACAATTTGCCCGCCTATGCCACGCCCGGCAGCGCCGGCCTGGACCTGCGCGCCTGCCTGGACGCGCCGCTCACGCTGGCCGCCAACGCCTGGCAGCTGGTGCCCACTGGCATCGCCATCCACTTGGCCAACCCCGGCTATGCCGCCATGATCCTGCCGCGCTCGGGGCTGGGCCACAAGCACGGCATCGTGCTGGGCAACCTGGTCGGCCTGATCGACAGCGACTACCAGGGCCAGCTCATGGTGAGCGCCTGGAACCGCAGCGAGACTGCCTTCACCATCGAACCCATGGAGCGCATCGCCCAGCTGGTGATCGTGCCGGTGGTGCAGGCGCGCTTCAACGTGGTCAGCGAGTTTGTCGCCAGCGAACGCGGCGAGAACGGCTACGGCTCGACCGGAAAAGCCTGACGGCCAGGCTTGCCGGCCCATCCATCCATCGCGCCCATCGCCCTGGCTGTCGGGCCTGCTGCCAAAGCGTCAGGCCTGTCCTACCGATATTGCCCGCCTCATCCCACGATCCGTCAGCGGCGGACCTGACCTGTTTTTCTGCCCAGGGGGTTTGTAATCAACCCCATCCTTGCCTTGACATCGGGCTGTTCAGCAATAAATAGGCTGTGCAACCTGTTCGGGCGCCAGGCAATCCATTTCAAGGAGACTTTCATGCTTCGTACTTCCCTTACTTCGCGCTTCATTCCCGTGGTGTCTTCTGTGCTGATGCTGGCCAGCCTGGCCGCCTGCGGCAACGTGCCGCTGGGACCGCAGGGACAGGCGTCCTATCCCGCGCAGTACCCCAACCAGTATCCGGCCCAGACCCAGTACCCGGCCCAATACCCGGCGCAAACCCAGTACCCCGCTCAAACCCAATACCCGGCGCAAACCCAGCAGGGCAACTACGCCGAATATGGCCGCATCAGCAACATCGAGGCTTTCCAGACCCAGCAGCAGGCGCAGGGCTCGGGCCTGGGCGCGGTGCTGGGCGGTGTGGCTGGCGCGGTGCTGGGCCACCAGATTGGCGGAGGCACGGGCCGCGACGTGGCCACGGTGGCCGGCGCCGTCGGCGGCGCCGTCGCCGGCAATGCCATCGAGAAGAACCGCAATCCCAACGTGAGCCAGAATTACCGCGTCACGGTGCAGATGGACAACGGCGGCATGCGCGCCTATGACGTGCCGGCCACCGGCGAGCTGCGCATCGGCGACCGGGTCCGGGTGCAGGGCGGCCAGCTGTTCCGCTATTGACGCGTTGCGTTGCGTGACGGGGCGCGGCAATGCATGCCGCTTTTTTTTGGAGCCGGCCTGGGTCAGTGCAGCGTGCCGTTGCCGGGCGTCAGCGGCTCCAGCTTGAAAAATCCGGTGCCCAGCGACCCCTGGCCCACTTCGGTCTCGGTCGCTTCGCGCACCGCCTCGACCTTGAGCGCCAGGCGAATGGCGATGCCGGCCAGCGGATGGTTGCCGTCCAGCACCACATGCTCGGGGTACACGTCGGTCACGGTGTAGATGTGCTCGGGCGGAATCTGCGCGCCGGCGC
>Ga0308165_1000435_pt1 | contig 79427 bp, 61 predicted proteins | sample PhyWR2_FD_201032 | JGI IMG/M metagenome (GOLD analysis project Ga0308165, IMG submission 201032) | Phyllosphere microbial communities from UC Gill Tract Community Farm, Albany, California, United States - DLSLW.R2 | ecosystem: Host-associated > Plants > Phyllosphere > Unclassified | place: USA... | reverse complement strand
AAAGTTTCCATACACTTTTCCATAATGGTAAGCTGCGTTTCTTTTGTGTTGTCTATATCCAGATGCACAAACTCGCTGTTTTCCACAAAAGTATCGTCAATAGAAACATTATTTTGCCTGGCCGATTTACGCAGTGCCATTAAACAATGGTTACGCGTAAGCACATGGAGCCAGCTTTTAAAATTCTGTACCTCGTGCACTTTGAGTTTGATGACCAGTTCTTCGAAAATTTGCATTACAGCATCCTTGCTTTGCTCTTCATCTTTGAAGTAGTTGAGGCAAACCCCGAAAACCAGGTGCATGTATTTGTTGTAAAGCGTACCCAATGCATCTAAATTGCCCGTGTTTTTGTACCCGGCAATCAGTTTAGCATCATCTTGCTGGTTATTTCCAGCTGTATTTTTTATAAATCTCAAAAAAACAGGTAGCTATATCGAATTATCTTTCAAGTATAAAAAATATTTCTGAGTGATGAGACATAAACTAATTTTTTAGGCTGTTTTATCCATTTACCTGTCTCAACGGAAGTGAAAAATTTAACATTTCGGCTTTGCCGAAACACTTATCTTTGGCTAAGCCATAAAACTGGCCGTTGTTTTGCTTACCAAGATCAAACACACACAACATGAAAAGAATTAACACTTTTTCTGCAGCACTGGCTTTCCTGCTATTTGCAAACTTTGCTGCTGCTGCCCAGATTAAACTGAGCGATATTTTTAAAAAAGTAACCGAAAAACAGGGCTCCACTACAAGTGCTACCGGAACACCATCAACATTTGAAATAGGGCAGGGCATTAAAGAAGCTTTGCAGATTGGCATTTCGGCTGGTGCCGACAGGCTTTCGGTAAAGGATGGTTTTTTAGGTAACCTGGCTGTTAAAATTTTAATGCCACCAGAAGCACAAAAGGTGGAGAAAACATTACGCGGTATTGGCCTCAACAAACTTTGCGATAACGTAATTGTGAGCCTTAACCGTGCAGCCGAAGATGCAGCTACAGAAGCCAAGCCTATTTTTATTTCGGCCATTAAACAAATGACTTTAACCGATGCTACCAATATTCTTTTGGGCAATAAAGATGCGGCTACCGAATACTTTAAAAGGGTAACTACCGCCCAGTTGATGCAAAAGTTTAGCCCCATTGTAACTACGAGCTTAAGCAAGGTAAATGCTACCAAATATTACAGCGATTTAACTACACAGTACAACAGGTTGCCATTGGTAAAACCGGTTAACACCAACCTAACCGAATACGTTACCCAAAAGGCTATTGATGGTCTGTTTATCGAAGTGGCCAAAGAAGAACTGAAAATAAGGGATAACCTGGGCTCGAGAAGTTCTACCTTGTTGCAAAAAGTGTTTGGCTATGCCGATAAGAAAAAAATTTAAGTCTGATTAACATCATAAATGAAAGAGATTCAGGTTCTGTTAGGGGCCTGAATCTTTTTGTTTAAAAACAATTTGTAAAATTGTATATGATGAAATTTAACATTCAGCTGGTTTGCGTTTTGATGGCTGGCACGGTACTTACAAGTTGTAGCAATCAACAATCGGCAGAGGGTGGTTCGAAAGCGGTATTAGACACTGTTTCGTTAAGCAGTAAAAATTATGCGCTGGCTTATCAGGATGGCGAAAAGATTGTAGCTACCAGTATCGATACCATGAAACAGATTTCATTTGGTGGCGCCACCGATCCGGCCATCTCGCCGGATGGAAATAAACTGGCATATACTTTAAGCGATTCTGCAGGCCACCGGTCTATCTGGATTGCCGATATGGAGCATAAAAGCCAGGGGCAACTGGTGGTAAATAACAACAACTATTATCAGGCTGTATGGTCGGCTGATGGCAACACCATTGCTTTTAATATTTTTAACAAGCAAAATCTTTGGAAAATAGGGATTATTAAAGCAGATAACTCGGGTTATGTGATGCTTGATAGTGCTTCTAAAATTAATGTGTATGCCCCAACCTGGAAAAACGAGAAGGAAATTATTGGTCAGGATTTAACCAATTTGTACACTTTTGATCTCTCGGGTAAAGTGACAGACACCAAACCAATAGCCGATTTAATTGGTAAAGATTTAACCATCGCCAGCAGCAATCGGTTTTTCTATACTAAAGATGGTAAAAAGATAATTTTTAATGCCGGCAATAATGATGCATTGGAGGGATTAACTGGTCCGACTGAAGCGGTTTATATTTTGGATTTAGCCAGTAAACAAGTTAAAAGACTTTCGCCTAAGGGGGTAAACGTACCTTATGTTTTTGTAACAGCCGACGACCGGATTTTTTATAGCGGGGCGGAAAAACCCTTTACCCAATCGAAAATTTATGTCACCGATTTGGAGGGAAATAATAAAATTGTAGTTGATAAAGGGACTAATCCAACAGGAGCTTTAAAATAACAACATGGCAAAGAAAGTAAAAATTGTAATTGTTGGCATCGGCGGCGTGGGTGGCTACTTTGGTGGTATGCTGGCTAAGAAATATGCAGGCAACAAAACTGTTGAAATTGTTTTTGTGGCTCGTGGCCAACATTTAAGCGCAATTAAAGCAAATGGTTTAAAGGTGCTAAAAGGCGATGAAACTTTTATTGCAAATCCCCATCTGACAACCGCTCAATTTAACGAGATTGGGGCGGCTGACTATATTATCATTTGTACCAAGAGCTACGGTTTAAACCAAACGCTCGACAGTTTAAAACCTTGCATTACCTCACAAACCGTACTTTTACCTTTGCTAAATGGGGTAGATGCCCATGACATCATTAGTCGTCGCTTTCCGGAAAATACCGTATTAAAAGGCTGTGCATTTATCATTTCGCGGCTTAAAAGTGCCGGAGTAATTGAAAATTCGGGCAATGTACAGCGAATATCCTTTGGTTTGGATAGTTCATTAACATCAGAGGTATTATTGCTGAACGAAATATGTGGTAACGCGGGAATTGAGGTAAACTGCAGCGATAAAATTTCAACTGCAGTTTGGGAGAAATTTATTTTTATATCGCCAACGGCTACGGCAACTTCTTTTTACAACAAAACCATTGGCGAAGTGCTTTTATACCATAGTCGTGAAGTTAAACAGTTAATTGAAGAGATCAAAAGCCTTGCGCAGGCAAAAGGGATTGCCCTGAGTGATGATATTACTGAAAAAACCTTTAATACCATGAAATCGATGAAATATGATGCCACTTCTTCGATGCATAGAGATTATCTCGATCAGAAACCCGAAACAGAAGTTGAATCGTTAACAGGTTATATTGTGCGCGAAGCAGCTAAATATGGTTTGGAAACTCCGGGTTACACGCATTTTTATGCGGGGCTGATTGTGAAATGATCTTTGTTTGAGGATTAAAAATCCTCAGTTCGTAAGGTCAGGAAAACATTTCCTGACCAACAAGTGTGACCAATGCATTACTGCTTCATTTTCAGAATATCAGGTTTTCTGAAAAAAAGTGAAGAAAATTTAAAGTAATATTGGGTTTCATCCGTTTACTGGTTTACATAAGATAAATAGTGCCAAAAAACGAACCTCAAAATATCATTTCCACTGTTGCCAGTTACGGTAAACGTCTCTTCAGTTTCATCCGTGGGCGGGTGAATACGGATGAGGATGCCGAAGATATTTTGCAGGATGTTTGGTTTCAGTTGAGTAACCAGCCCGAGGCCGGAGCCATTGAGCAAATTAGTGGTTGGCTCTATCGCGTGGCCCGGAATAAAATAACCGACAAATACCGCAAACAGAAAGAAGAACGGCTCGAAGATTTTACTTTTGAAGGGGAGGATGGTGAAATTAATTTCAGGGAGATTCTGCTGGCCGAATCTTACTCACCCGAAGAAGAGGGTTTAAAAAAACTGTTTTGGGATCAGCTTTTTTTGGCGCTCGAAGAATTGCCCGAAAACCAGCGGTACGTATTTGTGCAGAACGAACTTGAAGAACGCACCTTTCAGGAACTGGCCAATGAAACCGGCGAAAACATCAAAACTTTAATATCAAGAAAAGGTTATGCCGTAAAACATTTACGCAACCGCTTACAAAATTTATATCAGGAATTTATCAATTATTAACTTTGCAGGAGATGAGAAATAGAAAGTTTAGTAAAGGCAAGAAATTCATTTTCTTTTTACCCGTGGTCGCATTAATTGCCACCGCACTGGGGTTTGTAGTAATGTACTTGTGGAACTGGATTTTACCTGAAGTAGTCCATGCCGGGCGACTTAATTTCTGGCAGGCAATAGGCCTGCTTGTGCTGTGCCGGATTTTGTTCGGTAATTTTAATAAAGGTGGAGGTGGCGGCGGCTTCCGCGAGAAGGCACAAAATATGCGTGCGAAATGGCACAGCATGAACGAAGAAGAAAGAGCGAAGTTTAAAGAAGAATATAAACGGCGTTGTGGTGGCTGGGGTCGCCATGATCAGCGATAAAGAATTTTTGGAGCCAGCTTAGCTGGCTTTTTTGTTTTCCGTCAGTTTAATCCCTTAAAGTTTGTCATCCTGAGCCTGTCGAAGGACTTTCGGGGACAACAGTTGAGCATCTAAAAGCAGCAGGTAACAGCTGAATTCCCTTTTTTATAAAAATCAATTTGAGACAGCCCTTCCGGGATCGTCATTGGTAGGGAAGTGCAACTTGTCCCGATTTTACATCGGTAACTTAGCCGAAAAATCTATTTGCAGATTTCTCTCAGGTTTCTGTCCGTAGAGTTAAGTGCAGCATCTCTACGGATGGTGAATAAGATTGAGTTTATAACTCAATAATTACGAACGAGTCATAGACTCTTATCCATTCTTTAATCTGTAGAGCCCTTCGGAACTCTACAGACAGATTGTTTAATAAAAGGAGCCTAAAAGTACAGCCACAGATTTAATCTGTAAATCTGTGGCTTCTTATTTCAATACGCTTCTAACTCTATTTATGATCTTAAAGTCAGCTGGTAACAGCTGACTTCACTTCAGTCCACATCAAAAAATATTTCTAAAAAAATTAAAGTAAAATCTTTCCTCCTCCGTCTACCTAACCAAACAAGGAAATTAACCATGAAAAAAATATTAAAAGCCATAGGATTCGGAATTGTACTGGGTGCAGCCTTATTCTTCGTTCCATTCATATTCAAATTTATTTTAATCGCCATGCTAATCGGAATGGTGTTCAGGATATTTGCTTACAACCGCCGCAGGCATTTCGCCCAACGGTTTAACGGATATTATCACAATCCCTTTGAGCAAATTACCCCGATTGATGGTCAGTGGTACCGCCCAAACGTTCAGGGCAACGGCATAGCAAACAGTATAAACGTAAATTAATTTAGCCATGAGAGCATTTAGAATATTTTTAGCCTTAGCGGCAGCCGGAGCAACTTTTTACAGCTTAAATGTGTTAGCCGTTCAAAACGGATACCGCGACCGGTTAGACTTTAAAAACAGGCATTACCACGGGCACGATTGCAGGTCGGAACGGAATCATGCTTTAAGCCATCACCAAAATACTGGCCCTTTTGAACTTAAATCAGAAGCGCCGGAAAGAATCATCCCCGTAAAATAAACTGATATGTCGCGCGTACTTTTTTTATCTAATCCATATGATAGTTCTGCAAGCCCGATTTTGGGCCTGGCAAACGAACTGATTAGCAAAGGGCAGGAAGTTACATTTTTCAGCTCGGATGAATTTCAGGAACCTGTTGAGGGCATAGGTGCTCATTTTAAACCTTACAAGGGAGATCTGGATATTTTTCAACCAAAAAAGAGCGACGAATCTAAGTCGGGCCTGATTAGCGCATTGCTCGAGCCGATGAAATTTATCGATGATATTGTGGTACAGATCAGGGGGCTGAAGTTCGATTACGCCGTATTTTCTCCTGCCTACCCTTATGCCAATATCATTACCCAATTATTGGGAATACCCAAAGCGCAGTTTGGGGTTTCCAATTAAAATACCGGCAATAAACGCCGGCGAATTAACAATTACAAACCATTAAATTTTAAAAACATGTACAACGAACATAGCTGCCATACAGGCAAAATGCATCACGGTTGCGGCCACAGCCGCGGCAAATTTGGCCATCACTTTGGTGGTCGCTTTAAACAAGGTTACGAAATGTTTAACCGTGGTTTCAGGCGCGTGCCTGTAAATATCGAAGAAACCGAAAATAGTTTCATTATTCACCTCTTTGCACCTGCTTTGGTTAAAGAAAACCTGAAAGTAGTAACCAAAGATGATGTTTTAACCATTTCGTATAAACCAGCGGAAGGTGAGGCTGCCGAAAAATTTAGTCGCCGCGAATACAGCAACGGCGCTTTTGAAAGGGCTTTTGCTTTAAACGGTAAAGTGCTTAACGAACAAATTGCTGCAGCCTATGCTGATGGAATTTTAAGGGTAACCCTACCTAAAAATCCCGAAACCAATACACCAGAGAAAGATATCCTGGTGGACTAAGTTTTGTCTATTATAATTTCGCTAATGCTCCGGTTACGATCGGGGCATTTTTTGTTTAAGAACTTTTACAATCAGGCCATACAACTATTAGGAATGATAAAATGAAAGCTTCCTGCCGTGGGTGGGAAGCTTTCATTGTTACTATGATTTGTCGCTGCCTATGGTGGGAAGCTTTCAAAGTAGGTTTGATTTGCTGTTGCGTATGTAGGAAGCTCTCAAAGTAGCTTTGAAGCTCAGTTTCTAAAGGCAGCATGTTTTCAAAGATTTAAGGAGTGGAAAAGGATTTTAGGGGTGGTGTATGCCGGCTAAAATGGCCAATCCGTTACAGATGTTGAAATGCGTTTGCTATTCGCCTTAATTTGAGGTACTTTTGTTAAAAGACAAAAACAAGCAGATTGAATTTTAACGATTTTAATTTTAACCCCGATTTATATGAAGGCCTAATGGCCATGGGGTATAAAAGCGCTACCCCGATACAAGAACAAGCTATTCCGGTAATTTTAGATAATCACGATCTGATTGCCTGCGCCCAAACGGGTACAGGAAAAACGGCCAGTTATCTTTTACCCGTAATGGATAAAATTAGCCGGGCTACCGACAGGCATAATAACACGTTGATTTTAGCGCCAACCCGCGAGCTTGCACAGCAAATTGATTTGCAGGTAGAAGCATTGGCTTATTTTACCAATATCAGTTCGTTAGCGGTTTATGGTGGGGGTGACGGTATTGCTTACGAACAGCAAAAACGTTCGATGCGCGAAGGTGTAGATGTGATTATTGCTACACCGGGTCGTTTAATGGCGCATTTATCATCGGGCGTATTGAAACTGGAGCATTTGCAGCATTTAATCCTCGATGAAGCCGACAGGATGCTGGATATGGGGTTTTACGATGATATTATCCGCATTATCAGCTACCTGCCTAAAAAAAGGCAAACCCTTTTGTTTTCGGCCACTATGGCTCCGAAAATCAGAAATATGGCTGGCAAAATTTTGCACGAGCCTAAGCAAATTACCATTTCTATTGCTAAACCTGCCGAAGGGATCGATCAGCAAGCCTATAACATTCACGATCAGCAAAAACAAGCTTTACTGACCGAAATTTTTAAAGAAGGTAAATACAAAAGCAGTATCATTTTTGCCTCAACCAAAGAGAAGGTAAAGGCATTATATAAAACTTTTAAAGGCTTAGGTATTAAGGCCGAAGCTTTCCATTCGGATTTAGGTCAGAAGGAGCGTGAAGATATTTTACTGGCGTTTAAAAATAAGCGATTGGGAATTATCATCGGAACCGACGTATTATCGCGGGGTATCGATGTAGAGGGAATTGATCTGGTTATTAATTACGATGTACCGGGCGATCCTGCTGATTATGTACACCGGATTGGTCGTACGGCAAGGGCAGCCACCAAAGGAACAGCGATTACCCTGGTAAATGGCAGAGATAAACGCAAATTCGATAACATCGAAAAATTGATTGAAAAGCAGGTGCCACGGATGCCTCTACCTGAGCATATTGCTACCATGGAAATTACGCATGTAGAGGAAAAAAGGCCTCAGCATAAAAACAACGGAAAGAAACGCGTTTGGCACAAAAAGAAACCAAAACCTAAACCAACGAGCTAATTGCTTCTTTAACGTTTTATCTTGAAGGTTAATTTATGTCATAAATAGATCTCTCCATTTCGCTGCGCTTCAGTCGAGATGACGATCTTTTATTATGAGGCATTTCAATAAATTTTAGCCACAGATTCACAGATTTTTATTTAATCTGGAAATCTGTGGCTTTTACATTATCGTCATTGCGAGATGGCTTTTTCAGCCGTCGAAGCAATCTTACATGGGGTACTAGAAGCGCACGCTTTATGATTGCTTCGTGTCTCGCAATGACGACTTTTTTATAAACTGGCTATTTTACGAGTAGTCTTGCTTTGTCGTCCCCCTCTTCGCCGGTTTATTTAACAATATGGTGATATTCTGTTGCCGTTTTGACAACTTTAAAGAGTAAATTAGCTTTATAAAAACAGAATCAAAATGGACGCAAAAATTGGAATAACCGCAGAACATAGACAAGCAGTTTCAGAACAATTGGCTAAATTATTGGCCGACGAATATGTTTTGTATACGAAAACCCGTAATGCCCACTGGAATGTAGAAGGTATCGACTTCCTGGCTAAGCACAAGTTTTTTGAAGAGCAGTATAACCAGCTTGATGAATTTATTGATAGCGTTGCAGAACGTATCCGTAAAATTGGCCATTATGCCCCTGCAACCCTGAAAAACTTTTTGGCTTTAACGCACTTAACCGAATACAGCGAGCGCCATAACGACAGCCTGGGCTACATTAAAGATTTATTGGCCGATCACGAAACAGTTATCGAATTTATCAGAGGTAACATTAACCCGATTGCAAACGATTATGGTGATGCCGGAACAAGTGATTTCATTACTGGCTTGATGGAAACCCACGAAGAAATGGCCTGGTTTTTAAGAGCGCATTTAAAATAGTTTATCAAATCATTTTTTTAAACGCCAATGGGATAAAATCTTATTGGCGTTTTTGTTTTATGGCTATATTTACAGCACGCCATGGCAAATTTTATTATTATCGGCCTGTGTATACTGGCTGGCATCCTTTTTCGAAAAAGCAAAACCCTACCCAAAGATGCCCACAAGGGTATTAATGCCTGGATTATTTACATAGCCTTACCTGCGGCATCATTTAAATATTTACCACACATTGTTTGGACAAAAGAACTGCTTTTTCCGGCATTGGCACCTGCCTGTGTCTGGTTGTTTGGCTGGCTGTTTGTTACGGTGTATAGTCGTGCGCAAAAGTTAAGCAGAGCAACAACAGGTGGGTTAAAGCTAACGAGTGCTTTAAGTAATACCTCATTTCTGGGCTTTCCTTTAATTGCAGCCTATTTTAGCGAGAAAGACCAGGCTATAGCCATTATCTGCGATCAGGCTACCTTTATGCTATTATCAACTATTGGTATTGTAGTAGCTATTCGCTCGTCGCAAAACCAAAAACTGAGTGCGGGGCTGGTGCTTAAAAAAGTGCTTACCTTTCCGCCGCTTATTGGCTGCATTTTGGCTTTAACTCTTCCACATTTTATTAATATTAGCCCACTCGAATCGCTTTTCGAAAAACTAGCCGCAACTGTTGGTCCACTGGCTTTGTTTTCGATTGGTTTACAACTTAAGTTTGGTGGCTGGTTTGGCGAATTAAAACACGTCAGCTTTGCTTTATTGTACAAGTTGATATTGGCCCCTGCGGTGGTTTTGGCCATTGCCATGTTATTGGGCTTGAGTGGAATCATTACCCGGATTACCATCTTTGAAATGGCCATGCCTACGCTGGTAACGGCCGGGGTAGTGGCCGATCAGTATAACCTGAATGCTAAACTGGCTAATTTAGTGGTAGGGGTAGGGATTGTGGTTGCTTTTATTACCACGGGATTGTGGTGGTTGGTGCTTAGTTATTTAGGACTGGTTTAACCGCGAAGCTCACAAAGAAGTAGCGCAGAGAACGCGGAGTCTTTAGGGGATATAGCCACGGATTTAGATTATCGTCATTGCGAGGAACGAAGCAATCTTACTACAATGGAGGGCCTAAAACATTAATTCAATTTCACATCTTGCTATCGTTGTAAGATTGCTTCGTCGTTGCTCCTCGCAATGACGAATCGCTTTAGATTGCACAAAAAAAGCCGCAAAATTTCTTCTGCGGCTCCTAATCATTTATTTTTTTACAAACCTAATTTCTTGGCAATAGCAGATGGAATACCTGCTTTGTTCAATAAAAATGCTGTAGTTTTATATTTCACGTAGTTTTTGGTTACGTATAAATAACCTTTGTAATCGTTGGTTACACCCCATGAGTTTTTAACGATATAGTATTCTTTACCATTTTGATCTTTCGATACGCCTACAATGTGCATACCGTGGTCGTCGGTAGTCTGGTAGTTATCAAAAGCAGCCTGGCGGTTTTCTTGTGTAATTTCCATTTCGGCCTGCGGACCATTGAACATTTCTGCTTTTTGAGCTGCAGTCATATCGTTAAATGGTGTTTGCGGAACAAAAGCCACACCGTTTTTGTAGCTGAAAGATTTTTCGCTTACATCAGTAGCCCAGGCCACTGTATAACCGTTTTTCAAAGCATTATCGATGATATCGGTAATCTCGTTTACTTTAACGTTGTAAACCTGATCAAACGACCAGTTATCGGGAACCAATAAAGTAAATTTGCTGTAGAAAGGGTGATCGTTGAAAGAAGATAATTCTACGTAGTTATCAGGGTTGATACCAACTACTTCGTTAGCGAAAGTTTTAGGGGTATATTTTTTGCCGTCATAAGTAAAGTTCTCAGGAACTGAACCTAAATACGCATCGATTACGCCAGTATAAGCTTTTAACCAGTTTGGTGTTAAATCGCCATTCGAGTTTTTAACCACAGCTTCTAAAACACCTTTTTCGATGTCGCCAAGCTCAGCCGTTTTATTGGTTTTTGTACCATAGTTTAAGCCGGTATATACTTCCTGTGGTACTGCACCATATTTTCTGTACATGTTAATTACATCGTGCAAAGCACCACCATCGCCTAATGAAACCGCACCATGCATACGCACATAGTTGATTCCTTTTTCTACATACGCATTACGCGCCGAGAAAATCTGCGATAACTGAACGGGTTGTTTACCTGCTTTAATCATTTCCGATTCAAGGAATGAGTTGGTAGAGTAGCTCCAGCAAGTACCTGATGAACCCTGGTTTTGTACTGGCGTATTGGCTAAATTAATAACATCAGTAAATTTAAATGAGGCTTTACTGTTTTCGCTTTGGTTGTTTTTTAAAGAATTAACAAGATTGTCCTGACCATAGGTTACTAAAGTAGATAACGACAAAGCCAGACCAATCACACTGATTTTGGTGTAGTTGATCATTTTTTTTATGAATAATTAATAAATTGAGCGAATGTAGAAATACTTACTGATTTAGCACCAGAAAGATTGTAATAAATAGATAACATCAGTCATTTAAATGCAACAATGTTGATTTAGCACTCTGGTAAACTGATCGGGATATTGGTTGCAAGGCCCCCGTCGGAGGTTTCTTTATACTTCGCATTCATATCCAGGGCAGTTTCCCACATGGTATTTACCACAGCATCTAAACTTACTTTTGCCTTATCGGGGTTACTTTGTAAAGCCAGCTGGCTTGCCGTAATGGCTTTTATAGCACCCATAGTATTTCTTTCGATGCAGGGAATCTGCACAAGGCCGCCAATCGGATCGCAGGTTAAGCCCAGGTGGTGTTCCATGGCAATTTCGGCAGCCATTAATACCTGCCTTTGCGAGCCGCCTAAGCACTCTGTTAACGCTGCAGCAGCCATAGCTGATGAAACGCCAATTTCGGCCTGACAACCACCCATAGCGGCTGAGATAGTGGCACCTTTTTTGAAAATACTGCCTATTTCTGAAGCGCAAGCAATAAACTGAATGATTTTATCTTCGGTGTAGCCATTGCAGAAGGTGATGAAATATTGAAGCACGGCTGGTATTACGCCTGCAGCACCATTAGTAGGTGCAGTAACCACACGGCCAAACGAAGCATTTTCTTCGTTAACGGCCAGCGCAAAACAGCTTACCCAATCTAAAATATAGTTAAATCCGTTTCCACCATTTCTAATGGCCTCTAGCCAGGTATCGTAATTGCTGTATTCGCTTTGGCCAATTAACCTCTTATTAAGTGGGAAAGCACGGCGGGCAACATCTAAGCCACCAGGAAGAAAACCGGTGGTGTGGCAACCACGATAAATGCAATGGCGCATTACGGAAAAATGTTGTAAAATCCCCTTTTTGGTTTCTGCTTCAGGTCGCCAGGCTAGCTCATTTTCCATTACAATCTCACTCACTTTTAGGCCTGTTGACAGGCACCAGTGCAAAAGATCCTTGGCTTTCTCAACCGGGAAGGGTAGGTCTACCTGTGGTTTTTTGCTGTTGTCTTCGCCTTCTTTCACCACGAAACCGCCACCAATAGAGTAATAGGTTTCTGAAAAGGCTTTTCCATTACTTAAAAATGCCTGAAAAGTAACGGCATTGGGGTGAAAGGGCAGGCTTTCTGAAAAGAGGAACAGCAAATCGTCAGTGTAATCGAAATCGATAACGAGTTGATTGGCCAGGTTCAGTTTTTTATCCTTTTGGATGGCTTCAAATGTTGGCGTTACTGCATCCACATCAAAAGTTACGGGGTCGGCACCTGTTAAGCCCAGTAAAATGGCCACGTCAGTACCGTGCCCTTTACCTGTTTTTGCAAGCGAGCCATATAATAATATTTTTATGCCTTCTACGGTATCAATTGGATAGTTTTGCGCCAGCGAAGCGGTAAATTGCTGTGCTGCCCGCCATGGGCCTAAAGTGTGTGAACTGGAAGGGCCAATGCCTATTTTAAAAATATCGAAAACTGAAATCTGTTCCTTAATCATTACGAAAGTTAGTTATACAAAGCTATGATTGTTTTGTGATTTTTAGCTAAATAATTTTTGGGTACCCTATATTGATCAGGAGTTCTATTGTTTGGGTGGAGATCACTATTTTTCATCCCCCTGCCCCCTTCAAAGGGGGAAAGATGCGCTTTAAAGCAGCAGCAGCCATTCGTAAAACCGCTTTGTTTTGAGGAATGTTTATTTTATGACACTTCAAGTCGCAACAAGATTGATGTCGCGTTTATATGATGAGGAAATCTCGTCCCCCTTTGAAGGGGCAGGGGGATGAGTTTTTGATTCTGTTTCACGTGGAAAGAGAATCAGTTAAAAATCAAACTCAATAATATCATCATCTTTTAGCATACGCTCTACAAACTTCTGGTGGTTTTGTGGGGTGCCGGTAGCCGTCCAGTTTCCGGTAATGATGTTGTTTACCAGCTGGTGTTTGCCGCGCTGCGGTTTAAGTTTACTGTCGCGAAAAACTTCTTCGTAGCTTTCTAGATCGCCATGGGTATGTTGTTTCTTAACGATACGATAGATCCGTTTGGTAAAGCGGCGATCGCCAATTTCTTCTAAAAAAGGAAAAATAATTAAAGCCAGGAGTACCACAATGGTAACCCCGATAGCTTGCTCATAATAGCCCGACCCTACGGCCATGCCAATGGCAGCCACAATCCAGATGATACAGGCAGTGGTTAATCCTTTAACGCGGTTTTCTTCCTTAAAAATTACACCTGCGCCTAAAAAACCAATACCGGTTACAATGTTCGAGGCAATGCGATCCTGACTGGTTGCACCTATATTAATGGAAAGAATTGTAAATAGCGTGGCACCCAAACCAATCATCATCATGGTTTTTAAACCTGCCGATTTACTTCTGTATTCGCGCTCTGCTCCAATTAAGCCACAAAGTAGGGTAGCCAATAAAAATTTATTGATTTCACTTTGCGTAATGAAATGGTTTTGGTCTATGATTTCGTTCATTGCCATAAATTATCAAAGGCAAATTAATAAAAATCATAACATCTTAGGCCATTTGCCCTACCACCATTTGAACTATTTGGAAAATATTTTTCATAACCGACGCCAATTTCTGATGTTCCGCCGGTATTGGTATAGTTGATTTTGGAGGTGGTGGCATCGTGACTAATGCCTAGTCTGAATTTCTCGCCGTTGGTTCTGCGGTTAAAAATATCGAAGATCACCGAAAAAACAATCGCGTCGTTGCCGTTTCTGTTGCCATCATTACGATACCAAATCCCTGCGTTAATGCCTGCATATTTGTATTGCATTCCTGCACTGAAAGAAGTAACGTTGGTTTGTTTATAGGCAACGATAGAAGGGATAAGGTAACTGCCGTCGCGGTCGTACTGATCGGGAATTAATGTTAATTTGTAGCTCAGATTGCCCGAAACACGGAGCGGTAATTTGCTTTGAAAACCCGAAAGCGATTCGTCAGGACGATTGAGGTGGTGCGTAGCCAGGCCTATCATAAATTTACCAACCACAAGGTTTGCACCTGCATTGGCATCTAAATAGAAACGGCTGTCAACCGCTGGGCGTTCGGCACCTGAAATACTGCCGGGGATGTAGCCTGTATTGATATCAACCTGATCGCCAAACACCAGTTTATCCCAGTTTAATTTCTGGTTGGTAACACCGGCCTGCAAACCGAACGAGAGCGTGAAATCATCGCCACCGATAATGTAGGCATAACTTACCGCAATGTTATTTTTAACCAGATAAGCGGTGCCTTCGCTGCTGCGGTTAAAAACCAGACCAATGCCGCTGTTTAGCCTGCGGAGATTGATATCGCCCGAAGCCGTCATGTAAGAAAAATCGCTGGCCAAACCTGTCCAATGGTTGCGGTAGAGGGCATTAAACCTGATGTCGCCCTCAAACTGGCCGGTAAGTGCAGGATTTAAATAAATAGGCGCATTGTAAAACTGTGAATATATATGGTCTTGCGCTAACGAAATTAGCGGTAGCGCCAGTGCAAGCAAAAATATTATTGTCCTTCTCCCCATCATCTATCTGATTAAATATATTACGCCCGTTTTTTTGGGAGGAGATGAATCATAAGTCATTCCTTTCCAATCGCTTCCATTTATAAATTTGATATCTATTTTCCAATAATAAACACCCTGTGGTTGCTCCTGGCCCTTGTAGGTTCCGTCCCACCCCTCCAAAGGTGCACCATCGTCTAACTTGGTGGTTTCCCATAAAAGCTGTCCCCATTTATTGAATACAGACATGTTCCATTCTTTTATACCGCGACCTTTTGCCTTAAAAACCTTGATTTCATTTTTGGCACTGGCTGGCATAAAGGAGTTGGGAAGATTTAAATAACCCGGTACCCCAATAATCCTTACCGACTGGAAGGTGGTGGCCGAGCAGCCCTCCTTATTTAACACGGTTAGGGTTACAGTGTAAGTACCTTCGTTGGCATAAGTATGGTTAGGGTTTTGCAAGGTCGATTTAGCACCATCGCCGAAAGACCATTCCCAGCTTACCGATCCGGTACTAGTATCTTTAAAGCCAAAGCTGTAATTTGGTATCGAAAGCTCATTACCCGGGCTTACCGTGAAAATGGCCACCGGTGGAGCTACAATCTGTATAAAATCGGGCAAGGCTAAAGTATTGGTACAGCCAAGGCTGTTCGTAGTAGTTAGGGTAACAGTATAGTTCACCCCCGAACCGGTGTAGGTATGCTGCGGCTCAAAATCGGTCGATGTTGGAGAACCATCACCAAAATCCCAAACATAACCAACTGCGCCAACACTGGTGTTTTTAAATTTAACAGTAAGATTAGTACAGCCAATGGTTTTATCGGCCATGAAACCAACAGTTGGCTGCGGCAGGATGGTTACGGTTTCGCTTGTTGAGTTTTTTGAGCAATCGTTTTCTGCATCAAGCTTAATGGTGTACCGGCCTGGTTTAGTGAAAAGATGCGGAAAAACACCGGTCGTATTAGAAAAGGCTGTGCTCGTTTCGCCGGTATCTTCGTTGGTAAAAGTATAGGTAAAGCTGCTGGCACCACTCGTGTTATTGATAAAGTTCACGGTAAAAGGTGCACAACCCCTTTTTTCGTTTCCGTTTACCACCAGCTCGGGGATGATGTTATTGGGCGAAACCCTGATGACTACAGGTATGGCGTTTGCAACACCGCAAGCATTCCTGGCGGTCATGTTTACGGTAAAATCTTTTACTACTAATGTTTTAAAGACGTGACTTACAGTTTGTCTGTCGGTATAAGTTTCGGGAGCGCTGCCGTCACCAAAATCGTAAGTGTAAGTGGTGCCGGTGCTCTGTGGCCCGGTATTGCTAAAGTTTACCAGTAGATCGGCACATCCAGTGGTTTTATCAGGAGAAAATAAGGCAACAGGTTTGGCATGCACAATAACCGTTGCAGGGGTTATAACCGGTGGGCCGCAAGGTGAGGTTGTTGTTAGCGTAATGTTATAGGTTTTGTCTTTCCCGCCTGGATCGGCCAGGAACGTTATTGCTGCTGGCTGGGCGAGGGTAGAAGTTTGTCCATTATCAAAATCCCATTTATAAGTTGCTCCATTAAGCGGCGTGGTGGTATTGGTAAAAGTAACGCTAAGCGGCCCGCAACCTTCGGTGGCGCTTTGTGTAAACGATGGGGTAACGATTGGCAAAGTTGTAAATACTTCCGTCTTTTCGTCAGAGTTACAGCCCAGACTGCTGGTTACCACAAGTTTTATGCTTACACTTTCATTACCATTAGTAATGGTATAGCCCGGAAAGGCAGGCCCGGTTCCAATTTGTACGTTGTTGGCAAACCAGGTGTAAATTGCGTTACGATCAGGGTATAATGTGGCGTCAACATTAGTTGCATCGAGTTTAAAAGGAGCACAGCCAATGTTGGTCGTGTAGGTTATTTCGGCTTTGGCATGTGGGTTTACGGTTATTTTTATCTGGTTACTCAAATTACCAGAGCAAGCCCCGCTTGCTACGGCACGCCGGTAATAAATGGTAACAGTTGGGGTTGGCGGACTAAAGCTGATGTTTGTAGCGCCCAATACATCGCTCCAGGCGGTTCCGTTGATACTCGATTGCCATTGATAGCTATAGGTGCCGCTTCCGCCGATAGGCGTTGAACCTGTAAGCGGCGCAGCTGCTGAGCCCTCACAAATGTTCTGATCGGCGCTGATGGTATTGTTGGTTAAACCTGGTAAAACAATAATCTGTAACGAATTACTGATTGAGGTACAAATGGTACTATTTACCAACCGCCTGAAATAAGTAGAAACGTTAGCCGTTGTGGTTAAATTTTGATTAATGGACGAGGGGATATTGACCCAGGTAATCCCATCGGCGCTGCTTTGCCATTGGTAAGCATAGGTGCCTGTTCCTCCTGTAGGTAAATCGCCGGTAATGGCAATGTTCTGCCCTGCGCAAATGGGGGCGGCGGATGCGTTTATGGTATTGGTAACTGGCGCATAATAGGTAATGGTTACATCATCAGTTGAAGGAGGACAGCCGCCGAAACCGGTAATCGTCCACCTGAAGGTATAAGTTTGGCCAGCTAAAAGGCCAGTAACAGCCGTGTTGAATAAGGTAGCATTGGCAAGTACCACTCCGGTTTGGCCTGAGGTGAGTGCCCAGGAACCAGTGTTAGGAGCAGGATTATTCCCATTTAAAGTAATGCCATTGCCACTGCATAGGCTTTGGTCAGCCCCTGCATTAGCCGCAACAGTACCCGGGTTTACGGTAATGGTGGTTACAGTAGAAAGGGCTTCGGCGCAGCTTCCGCTTTGTACTACCGCGCGGTATTGGGTAGTAATGGTAAGGTTAGTAAATACATAAGGATTAGCTGTTGAGGTAATCGTGGACCAGTTTGTGCCATTATCCACCGAGCGCTCCCAGCGGATGATGTTGCCCACCTGCCCGCTTAGCGTAATGTTGCCGCCGTTGGCACCTGAGCAAACATTGGCATCACTGCCAGTAGTACCGCCTACACTGAGCTGGTTAACAGTAAGCTGTACATCATCACTTGAGCTCGAACAGCCTGCATCGCTGATCGTCCAACGTAATACATAGGTGTTGCCTGCTGTTAAGCCAGAAATTTGGGTATTGTTTTGTGTATCGTCGGTAAAGGTTAGAGCGGTAGGTGCTGATACAATTGTCCATTTTCCAGTGCCCACAACCGGGCTGTTTCCTTTTAGTGTATAAGTGCTTTGGTTACAGATGGACTCATCCTGACCCGCGTTAGCAAGTGTTGCACCAGGCAGTACGGTTATGGTTACGGTAGCAGGAGTACCCGGGCAGCCGTTGGCAGATAACGGTGTAACGATATAAGTTACCGTTCCGGGGGTAGTGCCCGAGTTGGTTAGGATATCGTTGATCTGGTTACCTGCTGCAGCAACAGGCCTGTTGGTATTGCCTGTTATTGCGCCTGTTATGCTGCTGGTATAAGTATAGTTTACGGCTGCCAGGTTTGCCGAAAGCGCTATGGCTGCAGCAGTAGCATTACAAATGCTTGCACTTTGCGGCGTTGCGGTAGCTATTGGATTGGGCGTTACAGTTACAGTGAGGTTGAAAGGTGTTCCATTGCAACCGTCTTTATGCGGTACAATCACATAAGTAACCCCGGCATCGTTGCTGGCATCTGTATTGGTAATGATATCATTAATGTCACCGGTTCCGTTGGCACTGTAACCTGTTGCGTTTGATGTTCCGGTGGCTGTCCAGGTGTAGGTAACGCCGGTTACAGCTGAAGTAGGCGTATAAGCAACGCTTTTTCCGGTACAGATGGTTTTTGTTGCTGCACTGGTAAGGTTGATATTTTGCTTAATGGTTAAAATAATATCATCGTCTATCTGGTTGCAGGGCGCTGGCAATGTTGTTGTAGCACGCAATCTTAATGTTACCGTTCCGGCTGCCTTTTCTGCAGGAGATGGCGTGTAAACAGCATTTAAATCATTTCTATTGGTGCTAAAAGTACCGGTACCACCTACCCAGGCTTGGCTTGAAGTGGTGCCTGTTACCACGCCTGCCAGCGTAAAGCCGGGGTCGTTAAAGCACATGCTTTGATCGGGCCCTGCATTAACCACTGGTGCTGTGCTGAATGTCAGGATTTGGGTATCGGTTGCGGTTCCGCAGTTATTTTTATGCGTTACCGTAACGGTGTAGGTATCGTAGTTATCAAACTTAATGAATGGATACTTAGAATTAGCCGTTGTACCACCGGTAAAACTGTAAGTGCCTGCTCCTGCCGCATTAACCGTCCAGGTGTAGGTATCGGTCAGATCTTTTGCCGTACCGGTAAGGGTAGTTTTGGTTGGGCCGGTAGTGGTATTGTTAAAATCGTAGGTAGATAAATTACAAACCGTAATATCGGGCGAAAGAACGGCCACGGGTTGTGCATTTACGACCAGGGTTTGTGCTGGGGTGGTCACAACTCCGCATGATGGAGTTGATATGCTCAGGATGATGATGTAGATGCCCGGATTGGTAAAATTAAACTCAGGTTCTTTACTGCTTGAGCTGGTGCCATTGGCGTAAGTTACAGCCGGTGTTACCGACCACGAATAGGTATTCGCTGCATTACAAATGTTATCCAATGCCGAATTATCGGTAGGTTTTAATATACCCGGTGCGCAAATGGTTGTAGCTGGTAAGGTAAAATCTGGTTTGGGAGGATCCTGGATGCAAATTTTCATTTCTACAGGATCGGCATTACAGGCTCCCGAGCTGCTTGATTCTAAACGAATAGTATGCTCGCCATGGCTGAGAAACTTGTATACAAAATTGAAAGATTTTGGTTGATTAACTTCCTGGATTACACCATCAACATACCAGTTGTAAGTAACATTATTAGGCGTACAGCCGAGTGTACTGGTGTTTGGATTTTCACCTAAAACAGATGTGTTAACGAATGTAATGTTGGTGTTGGTGCAGCCTGGGGTATTAAAAGTAAAGGAGTTAATGGGCTTTACCACCACCTTTGCTGACGAAGATACCGGCGTTCCTACTGTTCCGCAGAAATCATTTGATACATTGATGGAAACATCGAATGCATTGAAAATCGTTCCCGCACTTGATGTGGAAATGCTTCCGCACGAAGATTTGGTATAAGCATGCTGTACTTTGCCAGCTAAACTTTTAATGTCGCATAGGGTATAAGTTGTGGTAGTTTGATCGCCCCAGTTAATGGTGTAAATATCGCCCGGGAAATTGTTCTGTATTCCGGCTGCCGAAGTTATATCCACGTTAAATTCAAGGTAGCCCATTGGCAAGCAAACCACGTTGTTTCCTGAAGTTCCGAAGGCCGTTATGGTTTTATTGTTGACCAATAAATAGGCCTTGGTGCCTACAGTGCCATTAGGCATTACTGCTTTGGCGATAATAGTATAGTGTGCTTGTTGGGCAACAAAGTTTTGTATTGGCGTTGGAAAATTAATTACTGCAGGGCTTCCGCCATTTACCTCATCACTTATAACAGCGCTAACCGTGCTGCTTGCCGTAGATTCATTTTTAATGAAGAAAGAATTATCAGGTCTACTGATACAAGTTCCAAAAGTTTCGGTGTTAGTAGCATTCAGATAGGTTGAGGTTAGCTTTGCCTCAACCGCGGGCCCGGCCTTAACTTCAAATGCGGTAGATGGGGCACTTGCAGATGCCGGACTGGTTGATTTTACCCTCACCATATAACCTGTTCCAGGGGTAAGTCCGGCTGGCAAAACGCCATTGATATAAGTGCTGTAAAAACCGTTATACGTGCCAATCAGGGTTTCGGCTGCAAAGCTGCCGTTCTGGTCAGAAAGATAAAGCTGAAACTGGTTGCCCTGCGTGGCACAGCCGGAGGTAATGTTAAACGGAACGCCAATAGTGCTGCCCGGAGTAAATGGGCCTGCATCAACAATACCAATATTAATCTGCGAAAAACATACCGACGTATAAAACAATGCCCCAAAAAACAGGACAAAAAAATGCCATTTCCTTTTACAGCGAATCTTCATAAATCTCTAACACTAGGGAATGATTTTATTGCGTTCTGGAAGTTATAGTAGTGTAACTTGCTTAATCTGTTTCCAAGGCTGGGTTCAGACGTAAGACGCGTCAATAAATATTCGGTGCAAAGAACGTAATTTTTGCATTACAACTGCAAAAAATTACACCAAGATTAACTAAATGAGCAGGTTATAGGTTCCGTTAATTTGGTTCTGTGTAGTAAAAGGGCATAAAAAACCCCCAAGGATCAATCACCTTGAGGGCATATTTTTACACGAAATTATTTCGTTATGGGATGGTATTACATCATACCGCCCATACCGCCGCCGCCCATAGGAGGCATTGGAGCACCACCTTCTTCAGGCTCGTCTGCTAAAACAACTTCTGTGGTTAATAACATTGCTGCAATAGATGCTGCGTTTTCTAAAGCTACACGGCTTACTTTAGTTGGATCGATAACACCTGCACCAATTAAGTTTTCGTAAGCACCAGTACGTGCATTGTAACCAAAATCAGCAGTACCTTCTTTAACTTTTTGTACTACGATAGAACCTTCAATACCTGCGTTTTCGCAAATCTGACGTAATGGCTCTTCGATAGCGCGACGGATGATCTGGATACCAGTGTTTTCATCTTCGTTAGCACCTTTTAAATCAGCAATAGAAGCTACAGCGCGGATGAAAGCTACACCACCACCAGCAACAATACCTTCTTCTACAGCCGCACGGGTTGCATGTAAAGCATCATCAACACGGTCTTTTTTCTCTTTCATTTCAACCTCACTTGCTGCACCAACGTAAAGTACCGCAACACCGCCAGCTAATTTAGCTAAACGCTCTTGTAATTTTTCTTTATCGTAATCAGAAGTAGTGGTTTCGATTTGCGCTTTAATCTGGCTTACACGAGATTTAATGTCGTCAGAATTACCTGCACCGTTAATTACAGTAGTATTGTCTTTATCAACAACAACCTTCTCAGCAGAACCTAAGTAAGTTAAATCAGCATTTTCTAATTTATAACCTCTTTCTTCTGATACAACGATACCGCCAGTTAAGATCGCGATGTCTTCTAACATTGCTTTTCTTCTGTCGCCAAAACCTGGAGCTTTAACAGCTACAACTTTCAGTGAACCACGGATTTTGTTTACTACCAAAGTAGCTAAAGCTTCGCCATCTAAATCTTCAGAAATGATTACCAATGGTTTACCAGTTTGAACAGTTTTTTCTAAAACAGGCAACAATTCTTTCATGTTGCTGATTTTTTTGTCGTAGATTAAAATGTATGGGCTATCTAATTCAGCTTCCATTTTATCTGCATTGGTAACGAAGTAAGGAGATAAATAACCTCTGTCAAACTGCATACCTTCAACTGTTTTCACTTCGGTTTCAGTACCTTTTGCTTCTTCAACAGTAATTACACCATCTTTACCAACTTTGCTCATTGCCTCAGCAATTAAAGCACCAATTACCTCGTCGTTGTTAGCCGAAATAGACGCAACTTGTTTAATTTTGTTGTTGTCTTCTCCAACAGTTTGCGATTGAGTTTTTAAGTTCTCTACAACAGCAGCAACGGCTTTATCAATACCACGTTTTAAATCCATTGGATTTGCACCAGCAGCAACGTTTTTAATACCTGTAGTAATAATCGCCTGCGCTAAAACGGTAGCAGTAGTGGTACCATCACCAGCAATATCAGCTGTTTTTGAAGCTACTTCTTTCACCATTTGAGCACCCATGTTCTCAACAGCATCTTTCAGTTCGATTTCTTTAGCAACTGTAACACCATCTTTGGTGATAGCTGGTGAACCGAATTTTTTATCGATAATTACGTTACGTCCTTTTGGACCTAAAGTTACTTTTACTGCATTTGCAAGAATATCAACACCTCTTTTCAGGGCATCGCGTGCTTCTACGTTATATTTTACTTGTTTAGACATTTTTAAGAATATTTTAAAGTTTTAATGTTGGAAGGTTGAAACATTTCAATCCTCCGATTTATATAAACATTACAACATTTCAACGTTGCAACATTTCAATTACCTATCCTACTACAGCGTAGATATCAGTTTCACGCATAATCAGGTAATCTTTACCTTCGTAAGGGAACTCAGTACCACCGTATTTACCGTAAATTACAACATCGCCAACTTTTACGCTAGCTTTTTTACCTTCAGCATCTTCTTCAGAAACAGAAACTACGGTTCCTTTAGATGGTTTTTCTTTAGCAGTATCAGGGATATACAAACCTGATGCAGTTTTTTCTTCTGCTGCAGCCGGTTCAACGATTACTCTGTTCGAACTGCCAGCAATTGGTTTAAGGTTTAACGCCATAACTTTTATTATTTTTTTATTTTGATTTTGTTTTTTTAACTAGGCATACAATTAACACTTTTTATGCCAATAGGGTTTGAGGGACAAATTTTCACCAAACTGTCAATTATTTCATGCTAATGGCTTGTGGGCGTGTCAGCATGGCAGTAAGTTTTGGTTTTTCTAAACGATAATTAACATTTTGATCCGCATTCGGGAGTTTGCAACTTACTCATAGGTTTTCTCGGTTAAATACTTCCAATACCTTTTGGGCACATGCTGTACGTGCAATTTGGTGTTTTTTCTGGGCACAATGTTAGCACTTTTAAAATAATCTTTCCAAAGTGCGGCATAAAGCGCTTCGTTATCGTCCATAAGCCCGGCGGCAGGCTTTTGCTTGTTAATACCTTCGGCAAAACCGATTGTGATTTCCGATACCATATCTAAATTATAATGCAATCCATATTTGCGCTTTAAATCATAAATCACCCACTGCTGGTCGGCGTACCGGTTTTTAAAATGATTGGATATTAAAGGCAATACGTTAAAATCGGGATCAATGCTGGCATAAAACAAACCATCGCCTGTTTTTTGGAAACGGATAAAGGCCTCCATCCGGTGCTTTTCGCGCTCCACACTTTTGGCATATTTAGAAAGAGCAATTACATGTTCGTTACCATAATTACCTTCGGCACCGGCAGCATGGTTAAAAATGTAAATTGAAAAGTGAAAGAGATGGTTGTAAGCTTCCGGGATTTCGGATAAATAACTGCAGTAAAATTTACGCAGACTTGCTTTTGTTAGTTTCTTTTGAAGTCCTGCCCATACGCGGTCAGCTTTTGCAGAATCGGTTGTAACTGTAAAAATTTCAGCAAAAGCTTCGGGCTGAAACATGTCGGTTGATTTGAGCACAACTTTGCCAGGCTTGCGTTCAAACCATTCGAAAACTGCCGTTAAAAGCCCTGGTAAGGAATTGTCGAAAATGTAGGTCATTAGATTATCGATAAACCGTCATCTCGACTGAAGCGCAGCGTAATGGAGAGATCTATAAACAGATTTCTCGACTTCGTTACACTTCGCTCGAAATGAGGGTTTTGTGTGTTTAAAACAAAAGCATCTGGTTGTTATCTGTTTTTAAATATTTACTCTTGCTTTCGGCCAGAATAAAAGCTTTAATCTGCGTGCCCTGATAATCTCTCAACTGGTAAGGACTATCGGCGCAAACAATAAAATGTTTGGCTTTATTATAGGCGATGCCTATTTTTTTCAATTGGTCGATCCTCAGTTTACCAAACTTACGGGCCTGTACAATTTTTTGGGCCGACATTACCCCAATACCCGGAATGCGCAAAATCATTTTATAATCGGCCTGGTTAATATCCACCGGAAAGTGCTGCATATTGCGGATAGCCCAGCTCAATTTCGGGTCGATATCTACATCGAGGTTTGGATTGGCATCGTTTAAAATTTCCTGAACTTTAAAGCCGTAAAAACGCATCAGCCAATCGGTTTGGTACAGCCGGTTTTCTCTTAGCAAAGGCGGTTGCGTACCTAAAACCGGCATACGGCTATCGTTACTAATGGGTACATAACCCGAATAATACACTCGTTTTAACGAGAAATTTTGGTAAAAAGCATTGGCGGTATACATGATGTCTTTATCGCTCTCAGGCGTTGCACCAATAACCATTTGCGTGCTTTGCCCTGCCGGCACAAATTTGGGAATATGCTTAATTAGTTTTTTATCGGCCGAAAACTGGGTAATTTGTTTTTGTACAAAATCGAGTGGCCTAATTACGTCGGCGTGGTTTTTTTCGGGTGCAAGCAATTTCAGGCCGGCTTCGGTAGGCATTTCTAAATTGATGCTCATCCGGTCGGCATATAATCCGGCTTCTTTAATTAACTCATCACTTGCCCGGGGTATGGTTTTAAGGTGGATATAACCATTGTAATTTTGCTCCAAACGAAGTTTCTTTACCACAAGCAGCAGGCGTTCCATGGTAAAATCGGCATTTTTAAAAATCCCTGAACTTAAAAACAGACCTTCAATATAATTGCGCCGGTAAAAATTCATGGTCAGGTCTACCACTTCATCAACCGTAAAAGCCGCACGTTTAATATCGTTGCTTTTGCGCGAAACGCAAAACAAACAATCGTAGATACAATGATTGGTAAGCAGGATTTTTAACAGCGATACGCACCTGCCATCCTCAGTATAGGTATGGCAAATGCCCGAGGTATGGCTGTTGCCAAGGCCTTTATTGTCGTTTTTTCTTGTGCCGCCGCTTGATGAACAAGAAACATCATATTTAGCGGCGTCAGCAAGAATATTCAGCTTTTCACGAATCCGGTCAGACATAGGGGGATGTTTTTGATGCTAACAAAGATAGTTAAAAACTAAAAATATTAGTATTTTAAAATCAATTAATCCTATTCTGTTTTGGAATATTGCGGTTAATTAAAAGCTGTTTGAAGGCTGTAATTTGCCGTTAAGCGATAAATGGTTGCTAATGTGGAAATTTTCCTGGTAATGCTCCAGCTCTGCAAAAAAGCGGTCGGCTTCAGCTTCAAGGTCTTTTGCAGGGTTAAAATTGGCCACAAAGTTTGGACTCTTAAATTCGATCTGGTAATAGTAACCGCCATTATTGTTATCGAACGTTTCGGTTACGCGGCTAACATTCTCCCAGCCCGAAAAAAAGTCGGTTCGGCGATATAATAAAGAAGTACTTTTTAATTTAAAGCCAATGCCATCTTCGCCAATTAATACCTGGCTGTGTACAAAAATCTGTGATTTAGCTACCCAGAACAGCATTAGGGCCATCGAGATAATGGAAAGGGAAACCAGCATTAACATCATCCCTTCTGAAAGCGAAGTGAATAAACCAAAAATGCAGTACATTACCAATGAGATGAATAGCAGGGGAAAACCAATCATCGCAATTAGCATCACATTGTTTTTGTGATATTTTAGTTTGTAGGCATGCATGGCATTAATTTTTGTAAAGTTAAGCCAGTGCGTATGCCTTTGAAATACTTAGTTTTAGGTATTTTTTGCTTGGCCTGTTATTTGCCCGACCATTCTTTATAAAAATGCTCTAAATAAAGCAGCATAAAATTGTGCCTTTCGGTAGCCATAACCTTACCGGTTTCGGTATTCATCATGTCTTTTAATAACAAAAGCTTCTCGTAAAAGTGGTTGATGGTGGGCGCAGTAGTGTTTTTGTAACTTTCTTTGGTTAAGTGCTCTTCTGGCGCAATAGCCGGATCGTAAAGCACCCTGTTTTTAAAACCGCCATACGTAAATGCACGGGCAATGCCTATAGCACCAATGGCATCTAAGCGGTCGGCATCTTGTACAATCTGCATTTCCTTTGAAGTAAAGCCGGAAGCATCAAAGCTGTTTTTGAACGACATGTTCTGGATAATCAGTTTAACATGGGCAATAACTTCAGCATCAACAGCAATAGATTCGAGAAAAGCGGCCGCCATATTAGGGCCTAATTCTTCGTCGCCCTGGTTAAACTTGGGGTCGGCAATATCGTGAAGCAAAGCCGCAAAAGCCACTACAAGTTCATTGCCATTTTCTTGCCGATTGATCGTTTTTGCAGTTTCAAAAACCCTTTCAATGTGGAACCAGTCGTGCCCTGCTTCGGCATTTGCTAAAGTTTTTTTTACAAAATCGATGGTTTTCTGAATAGGTTCCTGCATTGTGCTAAATTTTTCCAAAGGTATTGGAATTATTTTGCGGAGGAAATAAATGATATCAACACCTGCAACCCATTAGCTTGCAGCTGCGGCCCGGCGCTCATCGTCAGCAATAATTTTGATCAGATCGTTGTGATTAAGCGTTAACAGGTGCGATACTTCTACTTCTAAAATTGCAGCAATCTGAAACAGCCGGTCAATCGTAAGCTTGCTGTAGCCTAATTCTATTTTACTGTAAGCGTTTTGCGATATTTTGAGCTTTGCTGCCAGGTAATCTTGAGTATAGTCTCGGTATTCTCTAATTTTTCGAATATTCCCCGCAACATTCTTTGTCTTTAATGCCAATGTGTTTTCCATAAAAAGGTGTTAAATTTTAACGTTTCTCTTCTCATTTACGAAACTTATAAGCCAATAGTTTTCTAAAAAGTAATTTTTAGCACTATTAGGAATTACTCGAAGTGGAGAGGCAACTTATTACTAGCAACAATCGGATTTTGAAAAAGTTTTGAATACTGTGCGCATTGCTGGTAATCAGGTAGCGATATTTGGGATGGCGTTATAGGGGATAGATCTTTATAGAGCAGTAAGCGATCCTGAATTTAATCAGGATCTGGTAATAAGGTATAGGAACTAAATGGGCTTTTATATTTTAGTACAAGCCCCAATCGTCTTCAAATTCGTCTTTTTCGAAATATTTAACCCACTCGATAAACAATAAGCGGAATTTTTCGATTTCGCCCAGAACAATGTCTTTATACTCAGGCGTACAGATCCCAAACATATCGGCTGCCCTTACCTGAGTTTCGAGCTCGCGGCAGTTGGTTCTGATAATGGAAGCATTTTCCATCCGTAAAATATACATATCTGCACCCTCGGCCCCAACAATTTTAGGGCAGAGCATTAATGCATTTTGCATAATTAAATTGGCGGTCATCTCGGCCATTTCGCCTTCCAGGGTTTCGCAAAACAGAGCAGCATATTTATATACTGCCCTGGCCTGGTTATATAAGTTCTTAGCCCTGGATACTTTTAGCCTTACCTTTTCGGCATCATGAGACGATAGGTTTTCTTCATCCTCATCATCCCGGCCAAAGCGGCTAAAATGCTCCCATTCGGGCATATGATCCATGTCATCGAATTCCATATTCTTCAAAATTGGTTACGTTATGGAACGTAAGAGCGTGTAATATATTAATTTTCAAGGAAAAAGACTAGTCTTCTGTTTTTGGTGCTCTTTTCGAGCCATCGTACAATTCGTACTCCAATAACCTACAGTCTAATTTACCATTATAAAATTCAATTTTTTTAGCAGCTTTTAAGCCTATTTTTTTTGCAAGATCGGGATTTCCGGTGAAAATGTAACCAGCATAGCCCTTGCATTTGGTTTTCATAAAATCGCCCATGCGCTTGTAAGTAAGTTCTAACTTACTGTGCACGCCTAAACGCTCGCCATATTCGGGGTTAAAAACCACGGCGCCCTTGCCATCTTCGGGTACTGGGGTAAGCTCAAAATCGCATACCTCGAACTCGATCAAACTATCCACTCCGGCTGTTTTTGCATTTCTGCGCGTTACTTCAACTGCATCTTCAGAAAGATCGGAAGCTACGATTTTAAGATCGATATTTTTAATTACCTGTTCTTTTAATAGCCTGCGCTCTGCAAAAAATGCTTCTTCGTCATAGCCCAGAATGTGCATAAAAGCATAATTCATGCGGTAAAGCCCGGGGGCGCGGTTGGTGGCAATCAATGCGGCTTCGATAGCTAAAGTACCCGAACCACACATGGGGTTTATAAAAGGCGATTTTTTATCCCAGTTGGTAGCATAAATTACACCCGAGGCCAGGGCTTCGAGCATTGGCGCTTTGCCCGGTATTTTACGGTAACCGTGTTTAGCCAGGGTTTCGCCCGAGGTATCGATAAAAACATTGGCCTCGGCATCTTTCCAGTATAAATGTACCACTGCCTTGTTCACGTCCGATCCGGAATTTGGGCGAATGCCTTTTTTCTCCTTCATGCGGTCTACAATCGCATCCTTTACTTTTAGGTTGGCAAAAAGCGGCGTGGTAATATTTGGGTTATCCACATTTGAGGTAACAGAGAAATAACCCGAAAAATCGATCAGTTCTTCCCACTCAATGGCTTTAATTTCATTGTATAACTCATCGGGCGTAACCGCCTTAAAATTTTTAATCGAATATAAGATCTGACTGGCACAACGCAAGTTCAAATTCAGCTTTATACACTCCGTAACGGTAATATTGAGCTCAACGCCAGTAGCGAAAGCTCTTTCGATAGTGTAGCCTAAAGCCTTAACTTCTTCTTGTAAATAGGGCGAAAGGCGCTTGTTGCAGGTGATAATTACCTTGCTTTTATTGTGGAAAACTTGCATCATAATATATGCGAAGTTATCAATAAAATTATTGAGATTTGATGTTTATAAGTACATTATTAGTATTGGTTATGGAAATTAAAGGAAAAGTACACGAAATAGGTGCCACACAACAAGTAAGCGAAACGTTTAAAAAACGTGATTTAATAGTAGAATATGCAGAAAATCCAACATATCCGGAATATATCCGTTTTGAGGCTTTACAAGATAAAACGGCATTATTAGATACGTTTAAAGCTGGCGATGAGGTTGAGGTTTTCTTTAATTTACGTGGCCGTCCTTGGACAGATAAAACAGGTAAAACATCATATTTTAACAGTTTGGTGATTTGGCGTATCAATGCTGTGGCAGCAGGTGCTCCGGCAGCAAGCACACCAGCGTATGCAGCTCCAGTTGATGTAAGCAATACATCAGGTGAAGATGATGATTTGCCTTTCTAAATAAAGAATCTTTTTTAAGCAAACAATTTTGAACCAATGCCGGGGCTTTTGCCCCGGCATTTTTTTTGGCTGTTAAAATATGTTAAAAACAAGCACTTAGCGCTGTTAATCAGTATTTTTGATAAACCAACAGGTTTTTAGCAATCTGTTTCTGGTTTTTTTTAGTCCCGGTTACGAAACTTATTCATGAAGAAAAAAAGTTTTTGGTTAATTACTGTTTTAATGACAGTGGCGCTGCTCGGTGTGTTTGTAATGCAATTGTATTACATCCGGGAGTCGTATAAGCTAAAATCTCAACTTTTTGACGAACAGGTAAACCAGACACTTTCTACCGTGGTAAATAAGATTCAGCGCAGAAATGTGGCCGATCACCTAAACCGCAAAGATGCCGAAAATAAGCTTAAGCAAATTCAGGATTCAAGGCAGCGGGCGCTCGATATTAAAGACTTAAGACAACAATATACCCAAGAGACTGAGCTTAGGCTGGTCGAACGAGAAAATCAAATTGAAAACTACCTTAATCAACAAGATAGTATTATTAAGGTATCTTACCGCGCACCTAATGTAATTTCGGAAAGAGAATATACTTCGCTAACATCGAAAAACGGCGACAAGCTGGATTTGCAGATGGATGCATTTATTGATATCAAAAGTTTGATATTAAAAGGATACAGTATGCGCAGTAAGCCTTTTACCGCGCCAGCTAAAGCATTTGAATTTAAAAGCCTGCAGAGTTTGCCAGATTCTTTGAGATATTTGGTTTTTGATCCCAGAAACGGAAATCCTGGTTTTGTAAGTGTTCCAAAGATTTCTGACGATATGCAGAAAAAATTTATACGTGAGGATGAAATCGCCAGGAAAAAGCTCGAGCTGAAAATTGCTGCACTAGGAAAAGATACCTTTTCTTACAACCGGTTAAGTGTGGTTGAAGATGTATCGAAAGAATTGCAGGAAACCAATATTCCTATTTATAAACGTATTAATTTCGATTCGCTGGGCAGCCTGTTGCGTGCAGAGCTTTTGGCCAATAACATTACTTTAGATCCATCTTACCGTGTTTCTTTGGCCAAAAAAGATTCGACCATTTTTATAATGGCGGCTAATGTAAAGGGAGAGTTTCTACCTGGAAACACATACAAGATACCTTTGTTCGGAAACGATATTTTCCGCGATCCGGGAATGCTCTTTGTTAGCTTCCCCGATAAAAACTCAGCTATTGTTGCTAATTTAAGTGCTACCCTGGCTTCATCGGTAGGTTTGCTGCTGGTATTGGTTTTTATCTTTTCTTATACACTATATGCCATTTTAAAGCAGAAGAAAATATCAGAGATGAAAACAGATTTCATCAACAACATGACTCACGAGTTTAAAACGCCTGTGGCTACCATCATGATTGCGAGTGAGGCTTTAAAAGATCCGGAGGTAACAGAAGATAAAGCAAGGCTAAAAAGACTTGCAGGTATTATATACGATGAGAATGTGAGATTGGGTAGCCATATTGAGCGGGTGTTAAGTATAGCCAGGTTAGAAAAAGGCGAGCTTAAGATGGAAAACACCGAGGTGGATATGAACGATCTGATTATGATTGTTTTGGACAGCATGGAACTGCAACTGCAGAAAAGAAATGCAATTATAACTGTAAATACCAATGCCGAAAATGCCGTGGTTTTTGGCGATGAACTGCATTTATCGAACGTACTTTATAACCTGATTGATAACGCCAATAAATACAGTACCGATACCCCTGAAATAACCATAACCACCCGCAATACCAGTAAGCATTTCATTGTCGAAATTGCCGATAAGGGGATAGGGATGACTAAAGAACAGGCCAAACGGATTTTTGATCAGTTTTACAGGGTGCCTACGGGTAACCTGCACGATGTTAAAGGCTTTGGCCTGGGACTAAATTACGTTCAGGATATTATTAAAAAATTAAACGGAACCATTAAAGTAAGTAGCGAAAAAGATAGAGGAACTACGTTCGAAATATCTTTACCTTTATAATGCTGTTAACCATCGGTACAAAAGCTGGCTTTATCGATACATTAAAATTGAACAGGTTTAATTTGCTTAATATAGTAGCGTATTAATTTAATGTTTACCTATAAATTAAACCGTTATGCAAATTTCCAATCAAACATTCAGTGTAGGTAATGCTACATATGTGAATAAAATTAAGAAAATGAAGAAAATACTTCTGGTAGAAGACGATCCGAACTTAGGTTTATTATTGCAGGACTATTTACAGCTAAAAGGTAAATTTGATGTAGTGCTGTGCACTGACGGTGAAGAAGGGCTGCGGGCTTTTAGCAAGCAAAACTTCGATTTATGCATTTTAGATGTAATGATGCCCAAAAAGGATGGATTTACCTTAGGGAAAGACATTAGAAAAGCCAACGCGCACGTGCCAATTATCTTTGCAACGGCCAAAACCATGCTCGAAGATAAAGCTGCAGCCTACGATTTGGGTGGCGACGATTACATTACCAAGCCCTTCCGTATTGAAGAGCTTTTGCTGCGCATAAATGCCATGTTTAAACGTGTCGCCAATAAAACCGATAGTAACGATGAATCGGCAGAAACCCAGTTTTCTATTGGTCAGTATCATTTCGATTATACCACACAGATTATTACCAATAACGATCTTCAGCAAAAGCTTTCTACCAAAGAGGCAGAGTTGTTGCGTTTGTTGTGCCTGAAGAAAAATACCGTTTTAACCCGCGAAGAAGCTTTACTCAGCATCTGGCATGATGATAACTATTTTAATGGTCGCAGTATGGATGTGTTTTTAAGCAAACTCCGTAAATACCTGCGCGCCGATCCGGCAGTTGAAATTATCAATGTACACGGAAAAGGCTATAAGTTATTGGTGAATTAAATGAAGTTTTAATGTTGAAACGTTATAGCGTTTTAATGTTAGGATGTTGAAAGGTTGGAATGTTCAGGTAGAACTTTCCAACATTAAACATTTAAAACTTCCAACCTATAAGTATAAGTTTTCCTGAATGGCAGGAATAATACCTCTTTCCTGAGCCAGTTTAAACAAGGTATCAACTGCTTTGCGGCCTTCTTCGCCCAGGTTAATGCTATACTTGTTTACATAAAGTTCGATGTGTTTATACATTACGCTTTCTTCCATGGCCTGTGCATGCTCGCGAATAAAATCGATACTCGATTTTGGATGGGCGAAAGCATATTCAACCGACTGCCTGATTAAGCGGTTCACTTTTAATTGTACATCGCGATCCAGGTTACGGTTAATTACAATGCCGCCCAATGGGATGGCGCAGCCTGTTAGTTTTTCCCAGTAATCGCCAAGGTCTACAATTTTATTTAAGCCTTTATCCTGGTAAGTAAACCTGTTTTCGTGTATAATAAGACCTAAATCGATCTTTTCTTCCAGTAAAGCCGATTCAATTTCAGAAAATACGAGTTCCTGTTTGTTTTGCAACTCAGGGTAGGCAATACCCAGCAGGAAATTTGCAGTAGTATATTTGCCCGGTATACCGATTTTAAGTTCTGAGTTTGGAGCTTGGAGTTGGGCAGCGGTGTCGCCATCAAAATCCTTCTTACTAATCAACAGCGGGCCAACGCCAAAACCCAGCGCACTGCCGGCATCGAGCAAGGCATATTGATTGGCCACATAAGCAAAAGCATGAAAACTTAATTTGGTAATATTTAACTCGCCCCTAAGTGCTTTCTGGTTCAGGGTTTCTACATCATCGTAGTAAACTTCAAATTCTAAACCTTCGGTATCAATTTTATGGTGAATTAACGCATCGAAAATAAAAGTATCGTTAGGGCAGGGCGAAAAGCCAAGGGTAAGTTTCATAGGTCAAAATTAATTACTGTGGTAAATTAATTGGTCATGCTCAGTTCATTTCTCCAATAAAAGCAATGGCCCAGTCGTTCAGGTTTTTAACAGAAAGTCCTATTTTCCAGTTGTCTTTATTTCGGGGCTCTACATAATTAGAAATGCTTCTGATTTGCAGGCATTCGATATGGAGTTGTTTGCAGGCATAAAAAACAGCCGCACCTTCCATACTTTCGGTAGTAGGGTTTAACCGTTTAATCAGGTTTTTGATACTTTTTTCGCTCCCGGTTACGCAGTTCATGGTAATACCTTTAGCCTGAGGTAAATCTACTTTGTGCTGGCTGCGGGCGGTGTAATGGTTATCGCCAAACCCCAGGTCGGTAATGGTTAAAAAATCGTCGCCATTCTCGGCGCCCAATTCGGCAAAGGTATCTTCGGTAATGTTTAATACTGTTCCTAAAGCAATGTTGCGGTCAAAACAGCCGGCAATACCAAAATTTACCACCAGAGTATATTTGTGCGAAAGATGCCTGCCAAGTGCAAAAGCTGTTGCTACCATGCCCACTCCGGTAATCAGCAGGTCAAAATTTTTGCTTTCTACAAAATCGCCTTCCGGCAGGTTAAAATGCTGATAGAAGAAAGAAAGTTCGGCCTTTGTGGCTGCAACAACTAAAGTTTTCATAAAGTAAAGTTAGCAGATTGTTTTATTAAAGTTTTAGTTTTATGTAAGCTTTGGTCTTTAGTCTTTAAGCTTAAACCTTTATCCGTATATTTGCGGTTTATTTTATAGTAATGATTTACATAACGAGAAAAGCATCATTTAATGCAGCGCATAAGCTGGCCCGAACCGATTGGGATGATGATAAAAATAGTGAGGTTTACGGCAAGTGCGCCAATCCAAACTGGCACGGCCATAACTATTGGTTATACGTTACCGTTAAAGGCGAAGTTAACCCGGAAACCGGTTTCCTTGTTGACCTGAAATGGTTAAAAGATGTAATGAATAATTACGTTGTAGATAAGGTAGATCATAAAAACTTAAACCTTGATGTCGATTTTATGAAAGGCAAACTGGCCTCAACCGAAAATCTGGCTATCGAAATCTGGAAACAGTTGTGGGCACCAATTGCAGAAAGCGGTGCGATTTTACATTGCGTAAAAATCTACGAAACTGAAAACAATTATGTTGAATATTTTGGCTAAAAACCTGCATTAATGAGCGATAAAGACGTATTAAAAGGCGAATCGATAGATGGTTATGTAAAAATAGACCGTTATAACGATGATAAAATAGAAGCTGTAGCGACACACTATAAAGATATTTTGGGGCAATTGGGCGAAAACCCTGAGCGCGAAGGTTTATTAAAAACCCCTGAGCGTGTGGCCAAAGCATTGCAATATTTAACACATGGCTACGATTTAAAACCTGATGAAATTCTAAGATCGGCTATGTTTGAAGAAGACTATAGCCAAATGGTTGTAGTGAAAGATATTGAGGTATATTCGATGTGTGAGCACCACATGTTACCATTTTTTGGTAAGGCCCATATTGCCTATATCCCGAACGGACATATTGTCGGGCTAAGCAAAATTCCGCGTGTAGTTGATGCTTTTGCGCGTCGTTTACAGGTACAGGAGCGTTTAACCAACGAAATCAGAGATTGTATCCAAAATACTTTAAGCCCAATGGGAGTTGCGGTAGTAATGGAGTGCAGGCACTTATGTATGGCTATGCGCGGGGTACAAAAACAGAACTCGGTAACCACAACCTCGGCCTTTACCGGTACTTTTTTAAGTAACGACAAAACAAGAGCTGAGTTTTTGAGGTTAATTACCGCGAGTTTAGATTAATTTAGAAACAAGTAGAAAGTATCAGGAAGCGTTTAGTGAGTAACGCTAAGCGCCAAACGCGATACGCTAAACTAACAATATGAAAGCATATATTTTTCCCGGACAGGGAGCACAGTTTGTAGGTATGGGTAAAGACCTTTACGAAAACCCGGAAGCTGCGGCATTATTTGAAAAAGCGAACGAAATTATTGGTTTCCGCATTAGCGATATCATGTTTGGCGGAACCGACGAAGAATTGAAACAAACTAAGGTAACACAGCCAGCAATTTTTTTGCATTCGGTTATTTTAGCTAAAGTTTTAGGAGCCAATTTTAAACCTGATATGGTTGCTGGTCACTCTTTAGGCGAATTTTCGGCTTTGGTAGCTGCAAATGCATTAAGTTTCGAAGATGGTTTAAAATTGGTTATTGCGCGTGCAAACGCTATGCAGAAAGCCTGCGAAGCCCAGCCATCAACCATGGCGGCTATTTTAGGTTTGGCTGATGAGATTGTAGAGCAAATTTGTGCAGATATTGATGCCGTTGTAGTACCGGCAAACTACAATTGTCCTGGACAATTGGTAATTTCTGGCAGTATTGAAGGTATTGATCTGGCTTGTGCTAAATTAACTGAGGCCGGTGCAAAAAGGGCATTAAAATTAAATGTAGGTGGTGCTTTCCACTCGCCATTAATGGAACCGGCAAAAATCGAATTGCAGGCGGCTATTGAAGCTACTAACATTGCGGCACCAGTTTGTCCGGTATACCAAAATGTTGATGCAAAACCTTATACCGACCCAACCGAAATTAAAGCCAATTTAATTAAACAATTAACCGGTGCTGTACGTTGGACACAGACGGTAGGCAATATGCTTGCTGATGGGGCAACCGAATTTGTTGAGGTTGGTCCGGGCAATGTGTTACAAGGATTGGTTAAAAAAGTAAGCCGCGAAGTACAAACCAGTAGTGCCGCAATTGCTTAATTTTTATTTCCTTACGATATAATATCAGCGCCATAGACCAAAGTTTATGGCGTTGTTTTTTACCAATATTTAATATCTTTATCCGTAGATGAAAATAAGCTTTGGTGTAAAAATAAGATTTCTATTGCTTGTTTTGGGCTGTTGTCTCATTGCAACTTCCATTTCTTTAAGCCGTTTTACCACCAAAAGCGAATTGCTTGATCATGATGCCAACGAGATTCAACAAAATCTTTTGGCTAAAGAAAGATCGGTTGAAAGTTTTTTAGCCAACAAGAAAGAGGTAGCCAAAGCCAAACAATTTCATTTAAACCCTCAGGATGCCACCAATTTTATCGAAACTTATCGCAAACAGAATGGCATTAATTTATTTACCTATCAAAACAACGAGTTAAAATTCTGGAGTACCTATAAAGTTTCAGAAATTGATCCTGCTGCCATTAAGGAAGGAAGTTCGGTGCTGTTCTTCTCTAACGGATGGTACGAAGTAATAAAAAGTGTACAGGGCGATTTCAGCTTTATTTTTCTCATCTCCATTCAGTCTCAATATCCTTTTAAAGAAACCCAGTATTTTAAAAATGATATAGACCCGCTGCTATCAGGCACAAAGATTTTAACCTTTGCTTCTTTTACCGATAAAGACGTTTATACGATAAAAAGCCTTGATAATAAGTTTTTATTTGGGCTAAAGGTTAAACCCGGCTATACCGATACCTATTATTCAGGTACCCAGCTTTGGCTTTTTGTGGCTGGTATGTTGTGTATCTGCATGTTTTTTAATTCGCTGTGCTCGTTTATTTCCCGCCGCGGACATATTGCCTGGGGTACCTTTTTATTGCTGTTTTTCTTTCTGGCTTTTCGTTTAACCGATTTGTATTTTGGCTGGTTTAACCATCGCTTTACATTAGATCTTTTTGATCCTAAAATATATGCCGATAGCTTTTTAATGCCCTCGCTTGGCGATTTTCTGCTCAACGTAATTTCCATTACCTGGTTGCTTTTGTTTATGTACAATCACAAAGCGCAATATCAGTTTCCGGGATGGATTAAACGGAATAAGGTTGTGGGGTTGTTTATCCAGGCAATATTAATGGTGTTTATTGGTAAAATTGTTTGGGATACCGATGATATTTTCTTTGGGCTGATTTTTAACTCACGCATTAACTTCGATATTGTAAATATCTTAAAGCTGAGCGGTACCAGCTGGGTTGGGATTGTAATTTTGTGTCTGGCCTGGTTTCAGATTTACCTCATTACTGTAATTTCGGCAACGGTAAGCAGCCAGTTAAACGTTACCAACAAAGAGCGGATTATTATTTTCCTGATCGGCTTTGCAGGGGTGTTTGCCTATAAATTATTTAACGATTTTAATGCTTTTTTCATCGTTTTTGCCCTCATTTTATTTATTGTAGCCCGTGCCGTTTATTTAAAGGAAAGTAATTTTTCGATTGGCATGTTTGCCATTGTATTTTTCTGTCTGGCCTTTAATACATCAATTAAATACACCCGGTTTAAAGATATTAAAGAAAGAAACCTGCGCGAACCGATGGCACGCAAAATACAATCGTCAGAAGATTTAAATGCCATACTTGCCCTGGGAGCCTTAGGCAATGAAATTGCGAAAGATGATTTTTTGGCCAGGTATTTTAACCAAAATAAAACGGCCAATTACGCTGTACTTAAAAATCACCTTAAAGATTACCTTGATGGCTATTTAAGTCGTTACGATTCGCAGATTTATCCTTACGACAGGCTGGGGACGGCCATGGGTAACGCCGACAGCCCACCAATTAATAAGTATAAAAACCTGGTCGAAGCCGGTTCGGTAAAGATTGATGGTTCTAACTTTTTCTATCAGGTAAACAATACTTTTGGCTATCAGGATTACTTCGGGATTATTTCTGTAGTTGATAATGGTAATTTACTGGGTACGCTTATTATCGAGCTTCGCTCTAAGCCCTATAATTACAATAACAGGTTACCCGATCTTTTGGGCGACCAAAAACAAGCCAAGGAAGAGGATTTTAGGGGTTACTCTATTGCTTTTTACAGCAATGATAAACTGCTTAACCAATCTGGAAATTATACCTTCCCTTTGGATGGCAGCATATTTAAAGGTAAAAAAGATGATTTTGTTACCCTTAGCGATGATAGTTTGCATTACAGCCATTTGGTTTATAAGCCTTCTGCGAGTAAAATGGTGGTGATTAGTAAAGCAAAGGTAGATTATGTAGAGCGGTTAGCTGCTTTATCTTTCTTTTTCCTGGTGTTCATCATCTTCTCTTTACTGCTTTATGGTTTAATATGGCTAATTAAAAACCTTGATGATGATAAGGTAGGCTGGTTTAGTATCAACCGGTCGCTGATGATCAATGCCAATAAAATTTTATATAAAACACGTATTCAGGTGGTAATTGTACTATCGGTTGTAGCCACTTTGGTTATTGTTGGTTGGGTAACCTATTACTATATGGATAAAGAATACCGTGGCCAGCAGGATGCAATATTGAAAGACAAGATTAGAAAGGTGCAGCAGAATTTCGAAAAGCAGGTTTTTAATAATGGCATGATTTCGAATGATGAAAATGCGGTGGCCGACTTTAACAACTTTGCCGACATTAACAACGCCGATCTTAATTTGTATGATTTAAGGGGGAACCTGATCATGACCACTTATCCGAAGCTCTATAACTATAAAATTATTGGCCGCAAAATGGGACCATTGGCTTACGTTTCTTTAAATGGTTTGCACCGGTCGGAATTTATTAACCTTGAGGAGAAAATAGGAAATTTAACCTACGCTGCAGCTTATGCGCCGGTTAGGAACGCCCAAAACAAAACCATCGCCTATCTAAGTCTGCCCAATTATTCGAACGAAGAAGAATATTCTGATAAAATAGCCCTCTTTGTAAGTAACCTGATCAACATTTACGCCCTGGTTTTTGTTGCCATTGGCGTACTGGCTATCTTTTTGGCTAACCAGATTACCAGCCCTTTAACCTTTATTCAGGAAAGTATCAGCCGAACAAAAATAGGGCAGCGTAACGAGCCGATTGTGTGGCGCCGGCACGATGAAATTGGTTCGTTGATTAAAGAGTACAATAACATGATTGCGGCCTTAGAAGATAGTGCGTTGAAACTGGCCCGCTCTGAGCGTGAGAGTGCCTGGCGCGAAATGGCCAAACAGGTTGCGCACGAAATTAAAAATCCGTTAACGCCACTCAAATTAGGCGTGCAGTTACTCGAAAAATCGTGGAAAGAGAAAGATCCGAATTTTGAGCTCAAGTTTAATAAATTCAGCAAATCGTTCATCGAACAGATTGATAGCCTTTCCAAAATCGCTTCTGAGTTCTCTAATTTTGCTAAGATGCCCGATACCAAGTTGGAGCGCCTCTTATTGTTGCCTATCATTGAGCAGGCGCGCGAGGTGTTTAAAAGTACGGATAACGTAACCATTGATGTAGTAAATAAAAGCGATAAAGAGATCGAAATCATGGCCGATCACGATCAGTTGCTACGTACCTTTAATAACCTGCTTAAGAACGCCATCGAAGCCATTGATGAAGATAGTTTGTGCTGCATTACCATTATTGTGTACGTGGACGCGAAAAACGCCTATCTCGAAATTAAAGATAATGGAAAGGGGATACCGCCGTCGCTGCAGGATAAGATCTTTGTGCCTAACTTTACCACCAAATCATCAGGTACAGGTTTGGGGCTGGCTTTCGTTAAACAAGCCGTAGAAAACGCAGGTGGTACGGTTAAATTTACTTCGGTAAGCGGTCTTGGAACTACATTCTATTTAAATTTCCCTTTGGCTTAGCCGGGTATGGGAGAGAAGCGTTAATGTGATTTACCTCAGTTCTACCTGGGCTTTACCCATGGTATTGCCATCGGCATATAAGATTACGGTATAAATACCTTTTATAAAGGGCTTTGGGTTTGCCCAGTCGATAACATACGTGCTATCATCGTTATTGTAATTGATAAAAATTGAGTGGCTGTATTGCATGTCCTGGCCATCAGCTTCAAAGTGATTGCCTTCATCAGCCAAAAGGTTTCCTGCCGGATCAAACACCCTGAGGTAAATGTTATGATGGCCTTTTTCGGCCAGTTGGTTTGGAACAATGGTAAAACGTACACTTAGCTTTTCGGCGGTTGAAGACCGGGTTACTTCTACCTTTTTTCCGCTCGATTTAGTTCTGAAAGCAACAATTTCTGCCGATTGAAGCTTTAACACCGCTGCAGTTTTAACTTTTGCATTGAGGTTGCTGTTTTCGCTTTCAAGGTTCGACGCTTTGTTACTAATGCTTCTTAATGTATTCTCAAGGCTATCGCGGCTGTTTTTTAAAAAGATATTGTCTTTTTGCAGCTGGATAATCTGGTCGTTGTAATTCTTAACAAAAGTTTTTAGCTCGTTAATCTGGGCATTTGCCTTATCCAGTTCAACCTGCGTAATCTGGTTTTTTTCTAAAGCCAGTTTAAGGGCATCGATTTTTTGGCGCGCTACCTTTTGTTCCTCAACCAGTTTTTCGTTTAAATCTAAATTAAGCGCATTAACCTTGTCTAGCTCAACCTCAATTTTTTCAACCTCAAGCCGCAGTTTATCCTTCTCCGTACTTACGGTCACAAACCTTTCGCTTTGCTTCCGGTCTTTAAGAAACAAATAAGCATTTGTGCCAATTAAAGCCGCTATAACAATTACCAGAAAGTAAATTTTGTTCCTATCACCTTTATTAACTTTTTGTGATTCCATTTTTAATAACGCTGTATCTTCTTTAAATTAATATACTTTTGTTCTCCATAGGTAAATGGGGGTACACAATTAATTTTTAGGAGGCGCAAATTAAAATTTTTAATAAACTTATAAGAGTTTTTAAAAAAAATCGTTTACTTGCTAATGTTCATTTGTACTCAAATCAACACAAACACACAACCTGAATAAAAAAATAAGACAGAAATAATGCTTAAAAACTTCCTATACGCACTTTTATCCTTAACTGTACTACCTTATATATTAAATGCACAACCTTTATCAAAAATTGCACCAAAAAGGGAGTTTAGGGGCGTTTGGGTAGCAACGGTTACCAATATCGACTGGCCTTCCAAGCCAGGGCTAACTGTCGATCAGCAAAAACAGGAACTTATTGGTATTCTTGAGCGCCATAAAAGTCAAGGCATGAACGCCATTGTTTTGCAGGTAAGGCCTGCGGCCGATGCTTTTTATGCCAAATCGAGAGAGCCCTGGAGCCAATGGTTAATGGGGAAACAAGGCCTGGCTCCTGCTGCGGGTTACGATCCATTGGAATTTGCCATTAAAGAAGCACATTTCAGGGGGATGGAGTTACACGCCTGGTTTAATCCTTACCGGGCAAGCATGAGTAGTAATGCCGTTTTAAGCGAAAATCATGCTTATCGCAAACATCCCGATTGGTTTTTTACCTACGGCGGCAAAAAGCAATTCGATCCGGGTATTCCTGAAGTGCGGGAATATATAGTGCAGGTAATTCTGGACGTAGTTAAAGGTTATGATGTAGACGGGATTCATTTCGACGATTATTTTTATCCCTACAAAGTAGAAGGCCAAACCATTAACGATGGCAATACTTTTTATAAATACCCCAATAATTTCTCAGACATTAAAGACTGGAGACGCAATAATGTTGATTTGTTAATTAAACAATTAGACGATAGCATCCACCATTACAAGAAATGGGTGAAATTTGGAATTAGTCCGTTTGGGATCTGGAAGAATAAAAATGAAGACCCCGAAGGCTCGGCTACCAGTGGTTTATCTAATTACGCCGAGCTTTTTGCCGATAGCCGTAAATGGGTTAAAGAAGGCTGGGTTGATTACATTAACCCTCAGATTTATTTTACGTTTACCCGTAGGGTCGCACCTTATGGCGTTTTGGTTGATTGGTGGAGCAATAATACTTTTGGCAGGCACGTTTATATTGGGCAGGGCGCTTATCTGGTCAATTCGAGAGCAGAGGCAGCCTGGAAAAACCTGAGCGAGATCCCAAATCAGATCAGGTATTTAAGAGATAATAACCGGATTCAGGGCAGTGTTTTCTTTAGCTCAAAATCGCTGAGTACGGTAGCCAAGGCGGTAGGCGATTCGTTAAAAAACGACTTTTATAAATATCCGGCTTTACCACCACAAATGCCATGGCTGGATGAAGTGCCACCAAATGCACCACAAGCCTTAACTGCCGATGCGATGAAGGATGGGGTACACCTGAAATGGCAACTGCCTTTAAAAGCTAAGGATGGCGAAACGGCCTCGGGCTTTGTGGTTTACCGCTTTGCTGAGGGCGAGAAAATTTCGATACTTGATCCTAAAAATATCGTCAAAATAAGTTTTGAAGATTACATTTCATTTATTGATACCGGGGTAGAAAGCGGAAAGCGCTACAGTTACCTGGTAACTGCCTTAGATCGCCTGAAAAATGAAAGCGACCCTAGTGGCCCTGTAGGTGTAGAAGTGCCGCTCGCGAAAGAATAAAGGCCTAAACAGCCTCTTTATTCGTCGATTCTCTTTCTACCACAGTCGGATCGAGCACAATGTGTTCCATATTGGCGTAAGGGCTCTGCTGATTGATCATTTTCAGGAACATTTTAGCACATGCTTTGCCAATCTGTGGGGCATGTTGATCGATAGTTGACAGGTTAGGGGTAATGTAAGCCGAAAAGGCTTCGTTGGCAAAACCGATCACCCCAACTTCTGGTGGGGTTTCGTCAATTTCTTTCAACTTTTTAATAACGCCTACGGCGGTAAAATCATCTCCGGCTATAATGGCGTCGGGTTTGTTCCGGCCGCGCATCAGTTTGCCTGCGCCAAAACGGCCATCTTTGATAGACAGGCCTCCAAAAATAATGTGCTCTTCTATTATGGGCAGGCCATTGTCTGCAAGGGCTGCTTTGTAGCCCTCCAGGCGATCGTTAAATATCTTAATCTGGTGAATGGTGGTTATAAAGGCAATTTTTTTATAGCCGCGATCAATTAAATGTTGCGTGGCAATATAACCTGCCCTGAAATCATCGAGTGTAATGGTGGGCACCTTTAAATCGGCGTTTACCCGATCGAATAAAATTAAGGGTTTATTTTGCTTTACAATTTCGGCAAAATGGCTTACATCCTGTGTTTCCAGCGAGAGCGAAGCCATAATTCCATCAACCTGTGCTTCTAATAAGGTTTTTACGCCATTTATTTCATTCTCTACCGATTCGTTTGATTGATAGATAATTACGCGGTATCCGCTATCTTTTAAACCATCTTCTATACAATGGATAATGGAGGCAAAAAAGTGGGCCTGTACACTGGGTACAATAACCCCAATAATGTGTGTTTTACCCGATTTTAATGCCGATGCAAGCTTGTTGGGGCTGTAATTTAATTTTTTGGCCATATCTACCACTGCTTTTCTTGTGGTATCGCTTATGGCCGGAAAGCCACTCAATGCCCTAGAAACGGTAGATACCGTAACATTCAGCTCCTTTGCAATGTCGTATATAGTGGTTTTCTTTTTCAATTTTTGAATTAGCGTTCGGTTTAATAATAAGCTATAAATGTACTAAACCTTAATAATAATGTTCTTCTTGTACATGAAATATAATAACACATAGAAGCCCAGTACGTAGGTAATGGCCCAAACCAGTGAGGCATTTATGGGGCTAAAAAACGGGGTGTAGCAAGTTTCATAAAACCTAACCAATAAACCGGTTTTGGTTCCATCGGGTTTAGTAAGCTGAATGAGGTTTAATACCCTTGGCATTAAGCCCGCCAGGAAGAAAACTGTAATGGCATTTACGCCGTACACCACAAACGGAGTTGTAAATTTCCGGTAGCCCTGTACATCAATAATCCAGTAGCATAGCGCCAGGCCTACGCTCGCTAATCCGCCTGCGTAAAGTACATAAGAGCTTGTCCAAAGGGCTTTATTGATAGGGAACTGCAAATCCCAAAGCAAGCCCAATACAACTGCAGCTATGCCAGCGGTAAAAAGCCAGGCTACCTTCGTAGCGTTATCTACATCTTTTCTGCGCATCCAAACCCCAACTAAAATACCAAATAAGCAGGTGCCAACCGCGGGTAATGTGCTTAAAATTCCTTCAGGGTCCCATGTTTTTGACGAAGCCCAGGTATGCGCTTCGGTTAAAATGCCCCTATCTATCCAGGCCGCTAAATTGGTCTCTTTTTCCAGGTTCGGGTAGCCCACACCCGGCACGGGGATAAAGGTCATTAAGGCCCAGTAAACAGCCAGGATAAAAATTAATGTTTTGAATATCGTTTTTTCAGAAGCTTTGAGGAAAATGATGCTGCTGATGATGAAAACAATGCCTATTCTTTGTAAAACGCCTAATAATCTTACCGTTTGAAAAGCTTCAAGAAGGGTACTTTCGCTCGTAATAGCACTGATGATTTTTCCGAAAATGGCTAGAAAGAAGCCTAACAGGTATAATGTAACCCCGCGTTTAATGGCTTTAATAATGGTTTGTTTGTGTGTAGCCGGGTTTGCTTTGCTGCTGCTCATGGCAAAAGCAATGGATACACCAACAATCCAGAGGAAAAACGGAAAGATTAAATCGGTTGGTGTGCATCCGTTCCATTCAGCATGTTCTAAAGGTGCATAAATGTGCCCCCAACTACCCGGATTATTTACTAAAATCATTGCAGCTACCGTTAATCCCCTAAAAAAATCGAGTGAAAGCAATCTTTGTTTAGTTTCGGCCATGGTTAGTTGGTTTGGTTCAGCTCTAATTTAGAGTATTGTTTTTATAAAGAGAAATAACTTGCTTACGAAGTTTCGCCGGGTGTGGGCGTGGCAACTTCGTAAGTTTCTTGAGCAGCTCCATAAACAGATCATTTATCATCAATCTTATGATTGGCTATAAACTCAGGTAAACCACCAAACTACTCCAGCACCTCGTTTTTATTGATTGATGTTGGCTCTTCGGACAAGTAAGCACTAAAAGAAGAATATTTATAATCTTCCATTTTCTTTACCAGTTTTGAAACTGATGGATATAGGTAACAATTCTCGTATAATAAGTTCCGCTATTAACCTTTTTTACTTTATATCGGCCTTGAAATAAACCTCCAACCCTGTTGTAAGTTTGGTCCACTGCTTTAACGTAAGAAATAAATAAATTCTTAATTCCCCTTTCAAATTCAGCTTTCTTATTTACCCTGATGAAAAAATGGAAATGATTTGGCATGAGGCAATAAGCAAAAACATCAGCTGAAGGTGAAACATATTTTTTAAACTGCATTAGAAAGAAGATATAATTTCGGTCTTCAAAAAAGATTTTGCCTTTATTGTTTCCTCTGTTATAAACGTGGTAGCAGCAGCCTTCCTCTATTTTCATATTCTAATGGTTTGAATAATCGCTTATAGGGATGGCTAATTATACTGAAATATAGGTATAATTTTTGAATGTTAAAACCTCCGAAGTCTTTCGGCGCTTGTGCCCCTTAAGACTTCGGAGGAAATCTAAAAAAAAATCCTGCTTTGAATAAACAAAGCAGGATTGATATCGATTATACTAAAACTAATCTTCAAATTTCCAGCGTACAAAAGCTTCCATCGCTTCATATTCTGCAAGTCCTAAATCATCGTAAGCCTTAGCCGTTTCGCGGTTACGGTCTTCGGCACGTTGCCAGAATTCTCTCGCGTCATCGCCAGGGAAAACAGCTCTGTCTTTTTGACTCTGGTGCTTGAAAATAGCATATTTTTTGCGTTCAAGTTCTTGCGGAGAAATTGGAACCGCCATTTCGATTTCATGTGTTTCAAACTCATGCCATGCGCCGCGGTACATCCATAACCAGCAGTCTTGTGCCCATGCCTCAGTTTTACGCAGGCGTTTTAAAGCTGCAAGAATGATATTGAAGCAAACAATGTGCGTGCCATGCGGATCTTCGAAATCGCCAGCTGCATAAACCTGTTGAGGTTTAACTTTTTGCAAAAGCTCAATAGTTAATTCGATGTCGGCATCGGTTACCGGGTTTTTCTGCACTTTGCCACTTTCGTAGAAAGGAAGCGCCTGGAAATGAATGTGATCATCTTCTAGACCGCAATATCTCGCCCCGGCAATAGCTTCTCCTTTTCTGATTAAGCCTTTAACGGTTTGAATTTCAGGAGTATCAATCTGGTTTGGTTTTTTCTGCTCAATAAAGGTTCTCATGTTGTTGTAAAGCTCCTTTAAGTGCGAATTATCCATGCCCATTTTCTCTGTAAAATCTACATTGAATTCTACAAAGCGAAGTGCATCGTCATCCCAAACAGCAGTGTTACCAGAAGTTTGATAAGCCACGTGTACATCGTGTTTCTGATCAACTAAACGGATAAACGTACCGCCCATCGAAATCACATCATCATCAGGGTGTGGCGAAAAGATAATCACCCTTTTCTTAGCTGGTTCGGCTCTTTCCGGGCGTTGAGAATCATCGGCATTTGGTTTACCACCCGGCCAGCCTGTAATGGTGTGTTGTAATTTGTTAAAGATATGGATGTTGATATTGTACACTGGTCCTTTTTCGGTAGCCAGTTGTGCCATACCATTGTTGTTGTAATCGTCTTCAGTTAATTTTAAGATTGGTTTATTTAAGGTGTTAGCCAGCCAGATTACTGCTTTACGGATTAAAGCATCAGTCCAGATACAATCTTTTACCAACCATGGCGTATCAAAGCGGGTTAAATCTGAAGCAGCCGGAGCATCAAGGATAAATTCAACATGATCAGATAACTGAAGGAAAGTAGCTGGTACATCACCAGAAATTTCTCCTTCTACCGCTTTTTTAATGATTGAAGCTTTTTTACGGCTCCAGGCCATTAATATAATTTCTCTTGCTTTGAAAATGGTACCAATACCCATGGTAATGGCTTTGGTAGGTACAAAGCTTTTTCCACCGAAATCACGTGCAGCATCGCGGCGGGTAAGGTCGTCAAGCGTAACTAAACGTGTACCTGAGTTTGGTGCAGATCCTGGTTCGTTAAAACCGATGTGACCGGTACGTCCAATACCCAGAATCTGGATATCAAGGCCACCTAAATCACCAATTTTCTTTTCGTAGTCTAAACAAAACGCCGGGATGTCTTCAAGCGCAAGTGTGCCGTCCGGAATGTGAACATTCTTTTTATCGATGTCGATGTGATCGAAAAGATTCTCGTTCATAAAAGTAACGTAGCTCTGTGCCGCAGTTGGCGCCATTGGATAATACTCATCCAGATTGAACGTAATTACGTTTTTAAAACTTAAACCCTCTTCTTTGTGCAGTCTAACCAGTTCGGCATAAACTGCAATTGGAGTAACACCTGTTGCTAAGCCCAGTACTGCAGGTGTGTTGTTTGCTTGTTTTGATTTAATGAGCTCCGCAATGCGGTTTGCTACATTAATGGAAGCAATTTTTGGATTTTCGAACACGCTTACGGGTAATTTCTCGAAACGTGTCTCCTCCAGTAAATTTAATCTAGCCATTTTTTTTATATGGATTTTAATGTACGGAGCAGTAAATATAGCGAGTTATGCACAATTTTTAACACAGGATATTTACTTTTATTGCAAGTATTTCTATAAAATTGAGTTAACGGCACAGACAAACGTTTGTTCGTTTTTATTAAAAATGAATATGAACACACAGATCCAAAAGTTGTACGAAAAAGCAGCTAAAACTGAGCGCTTAATTATTGGTTTAATGAGTGGCACTTCTATGGATGGGCTGGATATTGCGCTCTGTTCAGTTAAAAATAGCGGACCCGATACCGACATTAAAGTGCTGGAATTTAAAACCGGCGATTATACCGATGATTTCAGAGCAAAGATTAAGGCTATTTTCTCAAAAAAAGAGGTCGATTTGCAATTGGTTTGCCTCATGAATGAGCACATTGCCAATACACATGCCCGGTTGATTAACGAGGCTTTGCAGGAATGGGGCTATGATAATGAAGATATAGACTTCATCGCCAGCCACGGGCAAACCATTTTCCATGCCCCGAAATCTTTGCATCACCTCGAAGATTATCCGAACGGAACCTTACAGATTGGCGATGGGGATCATATTGCGCTCAAAACGGGCATCATTACACTTTCCGATTTCAGACAGAAACATTTGGCTGCCGGGGGCGAGGGAGCGCCATTAGCGGTTTATGGTGATTACCTCATCTTTTCAAAAGCAGGCGAAGACCGGGTTATGCTGAATATTGGGGGCATTGCAAACTTTACCTACCTGCCGGGAAGTATTGAAGCCAATGCCGTTTTTTCTACAGACGTTGGCCCAGGTAATACGCTGATGGACCAGTACATGCAAAAACATTTTAACCAGTTTTACGATAAAAATGCAACTGTGGGTACAGCTGGCCAATTAAACGATAAGCTTTTGTTTGCACTTTTAGATTGTAGTTTCTTTGAGCTGGGTTTTCCTAAAACAACCGGCCCTGAGCTATTTAACCTCGAATACTTAAGCAAAGCACAGCAACAATCCAATACAGCCGATATACCGAAAGAAGATGTAATGGCCACTTTATGCCACTTTTCGGCACGCACCATTGCCGATGCCATCAGGCGGTGTTTTGGACAGGAAGCTAAAGCTGCAGTTTACATGAGCGGTGGTGGTATGCATAATCCTTTACTAGTAAGGTTGCTGCATAACGAATTGCCTCTCTGCACTTTCTTAACCACTGATGATCTGAGTATCAATCCCGATGCCAAGGAAGCCGTTTTGTTTGCAGTTTTAGCCAACGAAACCATTTGCGGTAAACCTATAAATTTTGGAAACAGGCAGGGGGTACCCGCGGTTTGCATGGGGAAAATCAGTTTGCCTGAATAGTTAAAATTACATTACTGCCTGATTGTAAATTAGTTTGTGCAGGTTAAAAGTTTGGTTTGTGCGGTATTTTGTTTAATTTGTTTTAAACTAATCTTATAACCCAAAACCAAATTTTATGGAAAAAAGTTACCTAAAATGGTTGTCAAAGCTCTTCGTAATTTTGATGATCCCATTTCTGTTGCTCTTATTTACAGGAATGGCACGAGCACAAAGCAAACGGTACACCATTAGCGGCAAGGTTACCGATGCGGCTAACAACGATCCTATACCAGGAGCAGTTGTTAAAATACTCAATACCAATTTGGCAACAAGTACCGATGCAAATGGAGCCTATACTTTTGCGGTTGATTTAAATCCCGGAAAATATCAGCTTCAGTTTTCTTTTGTCGGCTATAAAAGCAGTGTGCAATCAGTTGATTTGGGAGGCAGTGATAAAGTACAGCTCAGTTTAAAGCTTGGTGGTGATGCGGTCGGCCTTGACGAAGTTATTGTTACCGGTACCTCGCAGGGAACTACCCGAAAACAACTCGGTAGCTACGTAAGTACTGTAAAAGGCGACGATCTGAACAAAGCACCCAGCGGAAATGCACTAGCCTCATTGCAGGGTAAAACTCCCGGAGCACAGATTAGTCAGAACTCCGGCGATCCGGCAGGAGGGATTTCAGTTCGTTTAAGGGGGATCAGCTCAGTTAACTCCTCATCAGAACCGCTTTATATTATTGATGGTGTAATTATAAACAACTCAACAACCAGGGTAACCAATACATCGGGTAATTACGATAATGTTAACAACGGTATTCAGGTAGGAAGTCTTGGCCAGAATAGGATGGTAGATATTAGTCCGGCTGATATCGATCACATTGAGGTGCTAAATGGTGCTGCTGCAGCGGCAATCTATGGTTCGAGGGCAAATGCAGGCGTAATCCAGATTTTTACTAAACGGGGAAAAACCGGTGAGCCACAAGTGAGTTTCAATACCAGCTTAACCATTAGTGAACTGCGGAAACAAATAGAGGTAAATCAGGCTCCAATTAAATTTGGTGGCTCGGTTGACGCACAGACTCAGGATATTTTAACGCCAACGTTAACCAATACCACTGCGGTAACCCGGTACAATTATCAGGATTATATTTTTCATACAGGTGTAGGTACCGATAATTCAGTATCCGTTTCTGGAGGGAACGACAACACGAAATTTTATACTTCTGCAGGATATTTTGCCAATCAGGGAATTATCAAAAATACCAATTTCAGAAGAATGAACTTTAGGGCCAACCTCGACCAGAAAATTAATAACTGGGCAAAAATGACCGCTGGCTTTAATTACATTCACAGCGATGCCAATGAAAAACCCGATGGGAATTCCTTTTTTTCACCCATGAACTCGGTAACTATTATTGGTAATTTTCACGATCTGTTTACCCGGGATGCTTCCGGAAACCTGAAATCTGTTGGCGAACGTGGCAGGGTAAATCCAGTTTCTGTAATTGAAGATATCAAACAAAGGCAATTTACCAACCGTATCATTGCCAATGCCGGCATAAAGTTAACGCCGGTTAAAAACCTGACTATCGATTATACCATGGGGGTTGATAACAGTATTCAAAATGGAACAACATACATTCCGCCCTTTGCTTATAATGTAAGTACTGGCTTTTATGGGGGTGGGCCTACACTCGATCCTTCTTTAAACGGGTATGCCAGTGCCGCAAATGCAACCACCACATTATTTAACAACGAGTTAAATTTCACTTATGATGCGAAAATATCAGATGTGTTAAGCTCAACCACACAACTGGGTGGTTCGTTCCAGTATCAAAAAGACTTGTTTAGTTTGCTTAACGGCCGCGGACTTGCGCCTTTTGTGCAAACCGTTAATGGCGCAAGTACCATTTTAACCAATAACGATAACAGGTCCGAATTCTCCATTAGCGGCGCTTATTTACAACAGAATTTCAAGTACAAAGATCATTTATTTGTAACAGGTGCAGTTAGGGTCGATCAATCGACGGTTTTTGGAGAAAATAACCGCACACAATTCTATCCAAAAGCAAATGTGAGTTACGTTTTATCTTCGGCTGATTATTGGAAAAACCTTGGCGTTTCGTCCTGGTGGAATGCGTTTAAACTGCGTGCAGCATATGGCGAATCAGGAAATTTAACCGGTATTGGTGCTTACGATAGGTTTAATGTTTACACCCCAGGTGCAATTACCTCCAAATCATCATTAACATCAAGCAGCATTCTGGCCAATACGGGCGTAAAACCTGAGCGCCAGAAAGAGTTGGAAATTGGTACTGATATGTCGTTTTTTAATAACCGGTTGGGTTTAACGTTTAGTTGGTACGACAAACGAGTGAAAGATGTTTTGCTTAACGTAATTGTGGCGCCAACTATTGGTTATTCGAGTGTATTGGATAACATTGGCGGAACATTAAAAAATCGGGGAGTTGAGCTGATGTTGACCGGTGTGCCCATTAAAACAACAGATTTTACCTGGACTGCCACCTTAATTTATAATCGTAACAGGAACAAAATTGTGGGTTCAGGTGCGCAAAGGTTAATTGCAACCAATGCCGGTGCACCGGTTTCCATTACCGATGGGTATCCGGTAGGTGTTTTCTACGGAACCTTTTTTGCCAGAAATTCCGACGGCAGCTTGTTAACAAACGCTTTAGGCATTCCACAAACCGAATTGGGAAAGCAATTAACTTCTATTACTTATGAGGCACAACGCACCAATGGTCAGCCATCAGGATCTGTGTTGCGGAAAGTATTGGGTGATCCTAATCCTGATTACACCGGATCTTTAGTGAATGATTTTACCTACAAAAAATTAAGCCTTCATATTCAGTTAGATGCCGTTCAGGGTGGCGATATATGGAATGCCGATTGGCGAACCCGCCAGGGAGTAGGTAACGGTAAAGTAACCGAAGCCGAAGATTTAGGACAATTGCCAAGGGGTTATGTAGCAGGTGTGTACAATGTAGAAGAATGGCGTATTGATGATGGCTCTTTTGTAAAACTGAGAGAGATTTCGCTGAGCTACAATATTGGTAAGGTGAAATTTGTGAAAGACTTAACCGTGAATTTAAGTGGTCGGAATTTAGTTTCGTGGGATAATTATAAAGGTTATGACCCTGAGGTGAACGCAGGAGGGCAATCGACAATTTTAAGGAATATCGATTTTGGTTCAGTGCCAATCCCACGTACTTTCTCTATTGGTTTACAGGCTAGGTTCTAATTTTAAAATAATGGTTATGAAAAATTTAAGACAAAAATATACGTTCTATACATTCTTTTTAGGGTTGGTTGCCCTTTCTGCTTGCAAAAAGGAATATCTAAATCCTAATGCCCCGGTTGCAGAAGACGTAATGACTTCTCAGCGGGCGCTAACCGGGGTTACCACGGGACTACAAAAAAGTATTTCTACAAGCCGTGCAGGCCTTTTATACGCGTCTGTTACGCTAAATGGAATTACTACAAATGAGCTCATTTCGATTAATACCGGAAATACTTCTGAAGAAAGATTAATGGCAGGAGGAGTGCAGGTTGATGGTACCAATAGTGTGGTGCTTGGTGTTTGGACGGCTGCCAACAAGGTTATCTTTGATGCCGATAACGTGATTAACAATGCCACTAATTTAGTCGATAAAAATTATGCAGCAGGTTTAATTGCTCACGCCAGCATCTTCAAAGCTATGGCTTTGGGTAATTTATCCGAATATTGGGAGAAAATACCAGCAGGCATTGGCCAGAATATTGGTTTTATAACCCGTGTAGAGGGCTTTAACAAAGCTGTTGCAACTATTGAGAATGCACAGTCAGTGATTGCGGCAAACCCAATCAGTGCAACTTTTTTAGGTAATGTTCCGGCAGGAGTAGATATTGCAAATACCCTAAATGCCTTGAAAGCCAGGTATGCATTGTTTGCAGGCAATTACGCACTTGCGTTAAGTGCGGCTAATGCTGTCGATCTGACCAAAACTTCGGTGTTTAACTATGATGCACAGAACCTGAATGCTATTTTTGAAGTGGCCACCTCTACCAATAATGTGGTACAGCCCAAAAACACCAATCTGGGGCAAACCGGTGCTTTTGTACCCGATGCCGGAGATTTACGCATTCCGTTTTACACCACAATTAATACTACAGTGCGCATTAAAGGCTTTGCCGCCAGTACCGTGGCACCGTTTCCGCTTTACCTGCCAGGCGAAATGACCTTAATTAAAGCTGAGGTTTATGCCCGTCAGGCCACACCTGATTTAATCAGCGCGTTGGCAGAGTTAAATAAAGTAGTTACAAAAACACCAGCCCAGGATCCTTTAGGAGTTGGTGCCGGATTACTTCCTTTAATTGGTCCTTACACCCAGCAACAGCTGTTAGATCTCATCTATAAGCACCGTTGTATCGAACTCTTTATGTCGGGTTTAAAACTCGAAGATATGAGGAGGTTTAGCCAGCCTTTAACCGATCGTAAACGTAATTTCTTCCCTTATCCTTTTCCGGAGCGGGATAACAATACCAATACGCCTGGCGATCCGACATTCTAATAACAAAAAAAGCTTCCCCAATTTAATCAGGGAAGCTTTTTTATAAAATATTCAATTCCTTTTCTCGGTATCTCGAAAGCGATTCGTCATTGATGTCCAGCTCCGTTATGAGGTAACTGATGCTTTCTAAGGGGCAAACCCTTAACCGCAGGGCAATATCCAGTTTTTCTGAAATGCACAATACCGCAGTCCTTTTTGCACAGGCCAACATCGCTTTTTTTAATTGGTTAATTTCCCAGTAAGTATCAGTTAAACCTTCTTCCGGGTGTATTGCACTGGTTCCCATGAGGCATAAATCGGCCTTTATTTCCGAAAGCTGGGTAATCACCTGTCCGCCGTAGGTAACCTGAGAGTTTTTAGAAAACAGTCCGCCGATTAAAATTACCTCCACATTATTGTATTTCGCCAGTTCGACCGCAACCAGGGGGCTAATGGTAAAAAAAGTGGCCGAAATGCCCTGAGGTAATAGTTTTACAAATTCAAGGATCGTGGTGCCGCCGCCTGTTAAAACTACCATACCATCTTTGATCAGGTTAGTAGCTTTTTTGGCGATCACAATCTTGCTGTCGCGGGCATAAACCGTACTATCATCAAAAGAGCTATGGTAAGATTTAGATAAGGCACCTCCATGCACCTTGTAAAGCAGGTTTGCGTCCACCAGTTCCTGCAGGTCCCGTCTGATGGTATCTTCCGAAACGTTCAGTAATTGCACCAAATCAGACGTGAGCACACGGTTGTGCAGGTTAATCTGGCGCATAATGAAATCATGGCGTTCTTTCTTCAGCATAAAATATTCATCTGGTTGAGCGAATGTAACAAAGATTTTTAGATTTCCTAAATGTTGCGTGTTTTTGCGTGTTTTTGCAATTTAATGTTGTTAGTTGCTGGTAAATAGTTTGTTAAATTGTTTTTTTATTCCAAAACATTTATGATATTAGCATTAAAATGCGTTATTGTGCGTGTTTGCTAACTAACTAAAACAACTAAACAATTCATCCCATTCCCTAAAAAGGCAGTTTATGAAAAAAAAACTACTACTATTTTTTATTGGTACGTTTTTGTTGCTGGCTCATGCCATTGCGCAACAAGTAACCGTTACCGGTAAGGTTACGTCAGAAGACGGGCCGATGCCTGGTGTCTCCGTTCATGTAAAAGGGAGCGCCGTTGTTGTACAAAGTAACGCTGAAGGAAGTTATTCCATTAAGGCAGCCCCTGGCGATGTACTGGTATTTTCGTTTATTGGCTATATATCTGCCGAACGAGCCGTTGGCGCCAACAGAACAATTAACTTAAGTTTAAAGGCTGATGCCCAGGGCTTGGATGATGTTGTTGTAGTTGGATATGGAACGCAGCGTAAGGGTAATTTAACTGGCGCTGTTTCAACTATTGATGTAAAGAAAACTCTTGAAGGCAGGCCAATTGCTGATGTGGGAAGAGCCTTACAAGGTGCTGCATCGGGTTTAAGTGTTACAGTTCCGAGTGGCGAAATTGGTTCAGATCCTGTTATCAAGATCAGGGGCCAGTTGGCCTCATTTGCCGGCGGAAGCTCGCCACTGATTTTGGTTGATAACGTTGAAATACCAAGTATCCAGTTGGTAAACCCAAACGATATTGCTTCCATTACAATCTTAAAAGATGCGGCAGCTGCATCTATTTATGGGGCCAAGGCTGCTTTTGGCGTGGTATTAATTACTACAAAACAAGGTTCGGGAACAGATAAGCCATCAATTAATTATTCGAATAATTTTTCTTTCCAAAATGTTTGGAAAGATTTAAAGATGGCAGATGTTAACGGTTTAAAATATACAGTTGATGCTGCAGAAAGGGTTGGTGTTACTACACCTGTTGGAGCATTTTACTATGTAGATAGGGCAAGTTACGAGAAAGCTGTGGCCTGGAAAGAAAAATATGGCAGTACAATAGGGCCTGATGATCCGACTGTTTTTGGCAGAGATTGGTATGTTCAGGGTGCAAACCAGAAAATGGGAGTAAGAACATATGATCCGTATGACTACATGATTAAAGAATGGGCTCCTACTCAACAACATAACTTATCTGTAGGCGGTACCACTGGTAAAACATCTTATAACCTGGGACTTGCACTTCTTGATCAGAGCGGGATGTTAAAACCGGCTAAGGAAGATCGCTTTACACGCTATAATGCCTCTTTAAAAATTTCGAGCGAGATTAATAAATACTTAACTATTCGTGGAGGAGCTTTGTATTCGCGAAGAAATAAGCAATATGCTTATACTACCAATTCTACCACAGCCGATCCATGGCTTTACCTTTATAGATGGAGTTCTTTATATCCACTCGGAAAAGATGAGAACGGAGATGCAATTCGAAGTCCGGAAAGCGAAGTAGCTTCGGCCAATACAGCTAATATCTTGTTGAATTATGCCAACGTGAATCTCGGATCTACGGTTAATATCATGAAAAACTGGAAGGTCGATTTTGATTATACTTTTACGAATCAAACTGAAGATTGGAAAAGACCTGGTACCAGATTCACTGCAAGAAATTCGTGGGTGGCACCTAAAGCACGTTTAGACGCAAGTGGTTCACCTGTCTATGTAAACGATCAGGGTCAGGTGGTTTCGAGTACCACTCCTGGTGCTATTGCTGCTTATGATCTATCGCTTGATATGTATACCACTCCTGGATCAAGCCCCGATCATTTTGCAAGGTCTGCAACAAGCTATTTTAGTCATACAATTAACGCTTTCACTACTTATAATTTAAACCTAAAGGAAAACCACGATTTTAAATTTATTTTAGGTTTAAACCGGGTTACTTCTACAGCAGAATCACAATTTGGTCAGATTACCAATTTGACTGATATCTATAATCCACAGTTTAGGTTTGGTACTGGTGTACAAACTGTAATCCCGCCTTCGGCAGCTATGGGAATCATCCCGGGTGGAATTGATATTGCAGGATCAGATAAAAAATGGGAAGCACAATTGGGCTATTTTGGCCGTTTCAATTATGCCTATAAAAATAAATACCTGATTGAAGGTAATCTGCGTTACGATGGTTCTTCAAAATTTCCTACTGATCTGCAATGGAGATGGTTTCCTTCGTTCTCTGCAGGCTGGGTTGCAAGTGAAGAAAGTTTTATGGCTTGGACCAAACCGCTCTTAAATCAGCTGAAATTTAGAGGCTCATGGGGTTCTATTGGAGACCAAACGGTTTCGAATGGTTTATATATACCCATTATGCCAAGTGGTCAGTCTACCTGGATTGGGGCAAATGGAGCCAAAGCCAATTACGTAGGTACTCCTAATCCGATTAAAACGGCGATTCAATGGCAGGATATTGTAACCACCAATTTAGGGGTAGATGCTACCTTGTTAAACAACAAGATAAATGTTTCTTTTGATGTTTTTCAAAGAAACACCAACAACATGATTGTACCACAAGAAGGTATACCACTCACTTTTGGAGCAGGTGCGCCACAGGGTAACTTCGGTGCGCTACAAACCAGAGGATGGGAATTAACATTAGATTTCAACCACAGATTTGAAAACGGTTTGGGAATTAATTTTAAAGGAAATATTTCTGATGCCAAAACAAGATTAACCGCTTATGGTTCAGGTACACAGGTTACCAGTAACTATAACGGTAAAGACATAGGCGAAATATGGGGTTATCGTACTGATAGGTTATATCAGGCAAGCGATTTCGAACTTGATGCTTCGGGTAAACCAATTTTGATTACGTTAACTGCTGCACAAAGCGCACAGAATGTTGGTAAGCAAGCCTATAAGTTAAAAGCTGGCCCTAATGGTGAAAAACCGGTTTATCAGGCCTACCTGCAGAATTCGGCCAACTTCCGTTTTGGCCCTGGAGATGTTAAGTTTCTGGATGTAAATGGCGATGGTGAACTAAATAACGGCGATGGAACTTTAGCCAATCATGGCGATTTGGAAGTTATCGGAAATTCGAACCCTAGTTACGAATATGGTTTTAGGCTAGGTGCCGATTTTAAAGGTGTTGATATCAGTGCATTTTTTCAGGGAGTTGGAAGCCGTAAAATCTGGGGCGCAGGATTCCTGGCAATTCCTGGCTTTAACTCGGCTGATGGTGCTATGCCAGAGGCAATTGCCGGTAATTACTGGACACCGCAAACACCAGATGCTTTTTACCCTGCCGCTTATAATAATGCTGCAAGTGGAACAACAAACAACATGCAGGTTCAGGACAGGTATTTGTTAAACATGGCTTACATCAGATTGAAAAACTTAACAGTTGGCTACACCTTTCCACAATTGATGACCAAAAAGGTTGGTATCAGTTCGCTTCGGGTATATACTGCTCTGGAAAATTTCTTCACCTGGGATCATCTTGGCGATTTGCCAATCGACCCTGAAAGTGTTAGTGGTTATTCTATTTGGGATCAGTCAAATTACAACAGCGGTCGTACCGGAACTGGAATCCCTGCTTTTAAAAGTATCTCGTTTGGTGTTCAGTTGAATTTTTAAAAATTAAGAAGATGAAATATTTTAAATATATATATGGTTTGCCAGTTTTGGTTTGCATGTTTCTGGTATCTTGCAATAAGGATGTTTTAGACCGTACACCGTTAACTTCTTACATAGACGGGCAATATTGGCGCGGGGAAGATGATATCCGGATGTATGCCAATAGTTATTATACAAATTATTTTAACGGTTACAATTCAGGTTTCGGCGTAGACTATACACCAGTAAGGGGTTATACCTTCTCTGATGATTTAACAGGAAAAAATGTACAGATTAATTTTGAAAGCACTGTACCTACATCAAGGGGATCTACATCAGAAGCGGCAGATTGGTTAGGTACTTATGCAGGGCCAACCTGGGATTTTGCCTGGATTAGAAAATCAAACGTAATGCTGGCTCGATTAAATGATGTGGCTAAGCCCCAAATTACTGCAGAAGCTTATAATCACTGGACGGCTGTTGCACGTTTCTTCAGAGGTTTTGAATATAGTCGTTTGGTAAGTGTTTTTGGCGATGTCCCTTATTTTGATAAGGAAGTTTCGGATAGCGATCTGGCAACTTTATACAAAGATAGAGATGCAAGGGGTGTGGTAATGGATAAGGTATACGATGATTTTAAGTATGTAATGGCCAACATGCGTGATAACGATGGCGCACAGTTTTTGAACAAATATATAGCTGCCGCATTTATTTCGAGGTTTATGTTGTTTGAAGGAACGTACGAGCATTATCATGGCTTAGATGCGGCCAGAGCGAAGAAATATTTGGAATTTGCGGTAGAGGCTGGCGATTATGTGATCAATAGCAATAAATATAATTTTACAAGAGATTTTAAATCATTGTTTTCGAGCGATAACCTGGCCGGCCACCCCGAAGTATTGCTTTACAGAACCTATGATGCCGCCTTAGCCGTTACACATAGTATTGGTTCTTATCAAAACGGAACTGAAGTGGTAGGTGTAGATGCCAATTTGGTTTTAATCAAATCTTTCCTGCTTAATGATGGTAAAGTATGGCAAAACTCATCAGTAGCAGGCGCTAACTCATTTACTATTGCTGATCTGGTAAAAACAAGAGATCCTCGTTTCGAAGCTTCTTTTTATGATAAGGCCTTGGTGCCTTCGGCAACTTTGCTTTATGGTTTTAAGTTTGCCTCAAGAGAAGCACTAACCTACATTGGTAAAACCTATCCAGCTGCCTGGGGCAGCAATACCAATACCAGTGATGCGCCTGTAATGCGCCTAGCCGAAGTTGTATTGAACTGGATAGAAGCCAAAGCTGTTTTAGCACAATATTACGGAGGAGCAGCAGTAACACAGGCTGATCTAAATAAATCGGTAAATGCCATCCGCAACCGCCCTTTAGATGCTGCAGCTGCTGCAAAAGGAGTGTTAAAAACCGCACCTTTAACATTAGGAGCACTTCCGGTTGATCCGGCTAAAGACGCTGATGTTCCTGATCTGATCTGGGAAATACGCAGAGAACGTCGTATGGAATTTGTATTTGAACATACCCGTTTACTCGATTTAAAACGCTGGAAGAAACTCAATAATATGAATTTCAGTACAAATGCGGATTACTACTTAGGGCCGTGGGTGAATGTACAAACGGAAGCCTCGAGTTATTTAACTGCAGCAAATGCAACGGCAAAAAATGTGAAAGTTAAGAAGGCCGATGGTACTGTGGTTACTTATGATGGTACTAACGCTGCGGCTATGGTAGGTTATTGGATGGTTACCAATGCCGCCAACAGAAATGCATTTACTGATAAGTCTTATTTAGCTCCTGTTGGTCAGGCACAAATTATTCAATATCAGGAGAAAGGCTACAAGCTTACACAAACTACAGGCTGGTAATATTTGATACTGCCAATTAGAAAACCCTTCTCAAGTCGAACTGACTTGAGAAGGGTTTTTTATGCAGACTATTGGGTTTTTATCCATACCACCTTGCCATCCATGGTGCTGGCAAGAATATTTTTACTATCAATTACATTAATCGTATTAATCATCGAGTTGTCTATTTTATGTGCCCAAACCGTACTTTGTTTTTTAGGGTCGATCGCATAAACCACTCCGTTTTTGGTTCCGAAAAAAACTTTGCCATCTTTTTCAATCAGCATCGATGGAATATGCTCATAACCAAAACCAACATTATAGCGCCATAGTACTCCCGGATCTTGCGCCTGCGCCTTGTAGGCTACAATTTCATCCTGCATGGTTTTACCATAAATCAGCGTACTATCTGCCGATTGTCCAATTGATTCTCTTACAGAAGCCTCTTTATTTCGCCAAAGCGTATTGCCATTGTTTACATCAATAGCCGTTAAATAACGGTCGGGAGCTGCAATGTAAACAATACCTTGATAGGCAACCGGCGTTACCATTGCTGGCGATAACATTCGGTTCCCCTGACCATTATTCCATTTCCATAATAAGTTTCCGGTATTTATATCAAGTGCATACAAATGCCTGCCCCACGATCCAAAAATAATTTTGCCCTGGTAAACTAGCGGCTTACCCACTATTGTGCCTTCTACTTCTTTAAATGCCCAAATTTCTTTTCCTGTTTTAATATCTAAAGCCCTAAAAGTATTGTCGCTACCGCCAATATACACCTGTTTACCATTAATTACCGGCGAACCCAATACAGAATTGCCGGTTACCTTCTGCCAGATTTTTTTTCCGGTTTTTGCATTCAAAGCATAAATGGTTCCATCTCCAGAGCCTAAAATAACTGTGCCATTAACGGCAACAGGAGAGGAATAGATTGCACCTTTTGTGCTGAATGTCCACACTTTTTTGCCGCTATTTTTATTTATCGCTTCTACTAAGCCTAAACTATTGCCAAAAATAACATTGTTGGAGGCATAAGTTGGAGTGTTTACTACATTAGCGTTAGAGTGATAAGACCAAGCTTCTTTAGCGGCGGGGTATTTATCATTAAGTGAAAAGTTTGGTCGTTCATACTTTTTCTGATCATCTTTAAACTTTTTTAAGGCAATTTTTCGCCATACCGGAAGAATATCCTGCATTGGTTTTTTAGTCTGGAAAAATACGGTATCTTTTGTCATGCTCACAATATTGTATCCGCCAATGCTATCTTTAGCTCTTAAATTAGAACGGCCCATCGTAGCTTCAATTCCTTCAAAATTGTAGGGGTGATTATTGTGTCCGTGACCACATATAGCATATTGAATGTTGTATTTCTTCAACAAGTCTGTTGCTTCGTACCAATTATCCAGGCTATTATCCAATGGGTAATGGTTTGCGAAAATGATTGGCATGTTTTTAGGCGTAGCCTTAAGCACACTATCTAACCAAACTGTGGCATCTCTCGGGATATGTCCATCGCTCATTCTCACATAGGGGCCCGACGCACAAGCAATGAAACGGTAACCATTATGGTCGAATATGAATTTATCACTGCCGAATTCTTTAATAAAATTTACACCACCTGATTCTGACCAACCTGTATCATGGTTGCCTGGGATAATGTAGTAGGGTTTATTTAGTTTAGAAAAAATGCTTTTAGCGAGTTTAAGTTCACTATTAGTGCCCATTTCGGTTATATCGCCAGTAATGATTACAAAATCTATATCTTTTAATGCATTGATATCTGCTATAGTTCTGTTAAGATCTTCTTCCCCGGTTGATGAGCCCACGTGTGTATCAGTTACAAAAGCATATTTAAAATTTTGAGCTTTTACAGCGAGCGATAGTAGAATTGCAAACAGTAGAAAGATAGGATGTTTCATGTCGTTATATTAATTTTTTAATTATAAAAATCGACATTTTTTAGGGCTTAATCCGGGCTGTAATGCCATTTTTACATGTTAAAAATCTACCGCAGAAGGTTAAAAAATAATGTTTCTTATCCTGAGAATCTATTAAACAAAAAAGGCAACCATTGGTCGCCTTTTTTTTGCTGAAATAATTAAAAATTACAAAATCTTAAATCCTAAACTTAATTGAAAAAGATTAGGTTTCTGGCTGTACTTTTCGCTTTTGCTGATGTTTGATAAACCAGCTTCGTAGCGTAAATCAACAGAAATGCTGCCTACATCAACGCCTGCACCTGCCTGTAAGCCCAATGCCTGGTTTTTGTAATTGCCAAAATCTGTTGCCTGTTGGTAAGCCGAGCTAAAGGTCGAATTTTCATCCAATATGAACGAAATTACCGGGCCAGCCATTAAGCGGAAGTTTAGGTTTTTAGCCCCGAATTTGGTACCCAATAATACCGGAACATCCAAAGTGGTAAATTTTACTTTTCCTTCTGCCGATACCTCGTTGCCGTTATCCTGTTGAAAGCTGATAAATTTGTTGCCTTTGCTGCCAATATAAGCCTCTGGCTGTACATAAAAACTGGCACCACCAATACGTGCCCATGCACCAATTTGATAACCTAAACGGTTTTCTTCGCTTGCGAAATCCGAATTTAACTTAGCTAAATTTACACCTGCCTTAACCCCCAGGTTAAATGTTTGTGCCTTTGATGTTGCCCAACCTAAGGTTAGGAAAACAATAGAGAAGATGATCTTTTTCATTTTGTTTAATTTTTAGGGATATAAAACCATCAGCAGTGTACGTTTGGGTACTTTTTTGCTGCCATGGCTTCTGTTTTAATTTTGCACCGGGCGGTTTTTAAGCCAGGTTATGTTTTAATAACGCGGTTTTAACACAATTATCGTGCAAGAATTTTTCGCGAATGTCTGTTTTTTTTGCCAGATCACATAAAAAGATATCAACCTCAATAAATATTTTTTACTTTTGCATCAAATAAAATATGCCATGGCTAATTTTCAACTTACTTCTGAAACCGCATTTAAAGTAAAAACCAAATTCTTAAGGAAATATCGCGATCTGGCGAACGAACCTTTGGCATTTGAGCCCGGCAAAGAAGATCAACTGGTTGAAGACTTGATGCGCCTGGTTAAACGCGACCGTACCTACGTTGAGTTTACTATCCAAAAAGCACTGGCCGATACCAAAGGAAACAGACTCTAGGGGTTCCTGTTTGCACTTTCCAAGCCTTCTGTTACCAAGTTAAATAAGTACTAGCGCTCCATGTATTCTTCCTTGCTTAGGCAACGTGCCTCTTTTATACTGGCATCTTTACTCTGCTTAGCTACGCTTAGAGCATCTGCACAACAACAGGTATTTAACGATGTCTTTCCTGATAGTTTAACGTCAGCTCAAACCAGAAAACAATTAAACGACTTACCTGCTGATCCATATCTCAAACAAACTTTCGTTAAAGGAGACAAATCAATTAATTATAGATTGCTTTTGCCAGATGAGAATGGTAATCACGTGAAACATCCTCTGGTTATCACCTTTCATAACTCAACGCGGATAGGCACAGACAATGAAAGACAATTAGAACCTTTGGCCAGGATCTGGCTGCGTACCGAAATACGCCGTCAATATCCTGCATTCGTCATTGCCCCGCAGTTTCAAACACGTTCATCAAATTATTATCCCGATTCAGCAAGACATTGCTTAATCTCGAAACCGTCGGAAGATGTTTATTTATTGCTGGAATTGATCCGCGAAGTAAAAAAGAAGTATCCGCAAATCGATACCAATCGCATTTATTTGGTAGGATATTCTATGGGTGCATCTACTGCACAAAACCTGATGAATATGGCTCCTAAAACCTTTGCCGCTATGGTTTCTATTGCTGCTGTACCCGATTTCGTTGATATAAAAAGAACCCGGCAAAAACCTACCTGGCTAATCCATGGTCGGCAGGATAATGAAAATCCATATCAGGGAAGCGAGTATTTATATCAGGCGATGAAAGATAATCCCGATTTATTATTTACAACTTATAACAAGTTAGATCATAACCTCATTACTATTCCCTTATTGCTTACAGATCAGGTTCCTGCATGGCTGTTTACACGGCATAAATAAAAAAGAAATTGCCTGTGTGCTGCTATTATTGGCGCTGTTTATTGCGTAACGCTTAATTTACGCCTGCCCAAAATAAGCTGTTTTTAATCTTTATTCGTTTTTGTACATTTACGTTTCTACTAAAACGATAAATAATTTCCTGATAAGCAGCTATCTTTATTTGAATGCGTGGTTTGGGGTTAAAATAATAAGGGATGAAGAAACTAAAATATGGTCTTTTAGCAGCAGGTTTTGGCGTGGCTGCTTTATCTTTTTCTTTCAAAGAAGATTTGTTTCTGGTTTCTAAAAACCTGGATATTTTTGCCTCGTTGTATAAAGAAATCAACATCAATTACGTTGATGATACCAACGCGCCAAAATTGATGCGTACCGGCATTGATGCCATGCTGGATAGCCTCGATCCGTATACCGAATACGTGCCCGAATCGGAAATTGAAGATTATAAATTGAAATATGTAAGCACACAGTACGGTGGTATTGGGGCAAGTACCGTTTTTATTGACGGGAAATTGTTTATAAACGATATTAGCGAAGGTTATCCGGCCTATAAAAGCGAAGTTAAGCCCGGCGATCAGCTGGTAAGCATAAACGGAATTGCGGTAAAAGGTAAAGATCGTACCGAAATCAGTCAGTTGCTGCGCGGACCAAAAGGTACCCCGGTTGATTTAACAGTGATCAGAGACGGAAAAGAGCTGGCCAAAAAGCTAACCCGCGAAGAAATTAAACAACCAAACGTTTCTTATTCGGGCATGGTGGGCGATGGTATCGGCTACATTAAACTCGATAAATTTTTAGAAAACTCAGGTCAGGAAGTTAAAGATGCTTTACTCGCCATACAAAAAGAAAACCCTAAAGGCGTTGTGCTCGATTTAAGAAATAACGGTGGCGGTATTTTGCAGGAAGCCGTTAAAATTGTGAACCTTTTTGTGAATAAAGACCAGTTGATTGTTACCCAAAAAGGTAAAAATGCAGAAAAAACCCTGAGCTATAAAACCCTTTTTGCACCGGTTTCTACATCAGTTCCTTTAGTGGTGCTGGTAAACGGAAATTCGGCTTCGGCATCTGAAATTGTAGCCGGTTCTTTGCAGGATTTAGACCGTGCCATTGTAATTGGCCAGCGCAGTTATGGCAAAGGTTTGGTGCAACAAACATTTAACCTGCCTTACAACAGTTTGGTAAAAGTAACCGTAGCTAAATATTATACCCCGTCGGGCCGTTGTATCCAGAAATTAGATTATGCCCATAAAAATGCCGATGGTGTAGCCGAACGTTTCGCCGATTCTACCATGGTGATGTACCAAACCAAAGCCGGCAGAAATGTATATAGTGGCAATGGCGTTTATCCGGATATTGTGGTTGATGCGGTAAAATTGAGCCCGATAACCATCTCCATGCTTAATAAAAATCTTTTCTTCAGTTATGCAAACCTCTACAAAAAGGAAAAACCAAGTTTAGCTGCGGCAAAAACCTTTCAGCTTTCTGATGCAGACTATGCTGCATTTTCGGGTAGTTTGGCCGATAAAGATTTAACCTATTTAAGCCGTACCGAAAGATTGCTTTCTGATTTGCGCGCAGAGGCTGAAAAAGAAAATAAATCAGCAGAAGTAAAAACCGATCTCGAAAACCTGAAGTACAAGCTTACTTCTTCTAAAAAAACAGACCTGGCTACGCATAAAGCAGAAATTAAACGCGTGCTCGAAACCCAGATTGTGAGCCGTTATTTTTACGAAAAGGGTAGAATTGAGCAGAGTTTCCAATACGATAAAGAACTGGCTGCGGCTAAAAACCTGTTTACCAACCAAACACAGATTTTAGCCATTTTGAAAGGCGATGGCAACTACAAAGTAATTGGAAAGCCAACCAAGGCTACTGCTTCGATAAACTAAAAAAATAACCAATATACCACACCATCTTATGAAAAAATTAGCAATAATAGGCCTTGTCCTGTTGTTTGGCCTGCAGTTAAAAGCACAGGATTATGTACCTGCAGCATCCAATTTAAAACAACGCGCCTGGTTTAACGATGCCCGGTTTGGCTTGTTTATTCACTGGGGGCCGTTCAGTATCCCGGGAAGTGGCGAATGGGTAATGAACGATCGGAAACTAAATGTACATAACTATACCAACCTGAAGGATTTTTTCAACCCAACGGAATTTAATGCTGCTCAGTGGGTAACTATGGCCAAAAATGCTGGTATGAAATACATTACGCTGATTACCCGCCACCACGATGGTTTTAGCATGTTTGATACCAAATATTCGGACTTCAATATCATGAACACACCTTACAAAAAGGATATTGTTAAATTGATGGCCGACGAATGCCACAAACAAGGCATACAGCTTTACCTGTACTATTCTTTGTTAGATTGGCGCCGCGAAGATTATCCACACGAAACTGGTCGCACAGGCCAAAATTCGGGCAGAACAGGTAAGGGCGATTATGCCAGTTACCTGCAGTTTATGAAAAACCAGTTGACTGAACTCTTAACCAATTACGGCGAAATTGGTGGCATCTGGTTCGATGGTCATTGGGACCAAACCGCACCTGAGGGTGAAAAAGACCGGACATCGCGCATAGATTGGAAGTACAATGAAATTTATAGCCTCATCCATAAATTGCAGCCACAATGTATGATTGGGAATAACCACCATCTGAGCCCTTTTGCCGGAGAAGATTTCCAGATGTTTGAGCGCGATCTTCCGGGCGAGAATAAATCAGGCTTAAGTTTTCAGAAAGCATCAGATAAACTTCCATTAGAAACCTGCGAAACGATTTCAAATTCGTGGGGCTATAATTTGAGCGATACCCATTACAAATCGAACAAAGAGTTAGTGAATATGCTGGTAAAGGCTGCTAGTTTGGGTTCTAACCTGTTGCTTAACATCGGGCCAATGCCAAATGGTAAAATCCAGCCCGAGTTTCAGGATCGTTTGGCTGGAATGGGCGCATGGATAAAGCTTTATGGTGAGAGTATTTACAATACCAAGGCCGGTTTTATTAAACCGCAAGCCTGGGGAAGCATTACCCAAACCGATAAAAAGATCTATATCCACATTTTGGATGGCAAAACTGCTACGCTCGATTTGGAAAATGTACCGGCTAAAAAAATTAAAAAGGCCTATTTGCTTAAAGATAAAACTGCGGTAAAGTATACCTTTAAAAACGGAAAGCTAAGCATAAATACTACGGTAAGCAATGCCGAACCTGACCATGTAATTGTGCTGGATATAGAACAATAAATGGCTTGAGACTTTATAGGTTGGATGTAATTCTTTTCATTTTAAGTGAAAATTAACGTAAAACGTTTTACTTTAGGGCTTTTAAATCTATCGTAGGATATATAAACCATGCATTTCAACAAAATCTCGTCTATTCTATTTTTAACCGCCTCTTTATGTGTTAATCAAGCCTTTGCGCAGCAAAAAACGAAATTAACCCAGTATGTCGATCCGTTAATTGGCTCGGCTAAGCACGGGCATGTTTTTGTAGGTGCCAATGTGCCTTTCGGTGCCGTACAACTTGGACCGAACAATATTTTTGAGGGTTGGGATTGGTGTAGTGGTTATAATTATGCCGGCAATACCATTACCGGTTTCGCACATACCCACCTGAGTGGTACTGGTATCGGCGATTTGGGCGATATATCGATTATGCCTGCTACCGGAAAAACCCTTTTAGAAAAAGGAAAAACAGCTAACGATCCGGCAGGTTATTTGTCGACCTTTTCTCACGAGAATGAAGTAGCTAAAGCTGGTTATTATAGTGTGTTGCTGGATAAATATCAAATTAAGGCCGAATTAACCGCAACTGAAAGGGTAGGTTTTCACCAATATGCCTTTAAAAATGCAGCAGAAAATCCACACATTGTCATTGATTTAATTGAAGGGATTGGCTGGGATGCCCCGGTATCTGCTTCTTTTAAACAGCTTGATGCGACTACTATTGTTGGCCATAGAAATTCGAAAGGCTGGTCTAACGATCAGCGCTTGTATTTTGTAATCAAGCTTTCGCAACCCATTAAAAATATTACCTTATACGATAGCACAGCGGTTAAAAGCGGAAAAAACTTAAATGGTAAAAAGCTAAAAGCTGTTGTCGGTTTTGCTGCAATAAATAACAACAAACTGCAAATTAAAGTGGCGCTATCACCTGTAAGTATAGATAATGCCATTTTAAACCTAAAAACGGAGTTATCCAACTGGGATTTTACTGCAACAGTTAAAAAAGCCGATTCCAAATGGGAAAAAGAACTGGCAAAAGTGAAAATTGGTGCTTCCAATACCACCAAAAAGATTTTTTATACGGCTTTATACCATACCATGGTTGCGCCTTCGTTATTTAACGATGTAAACAAAGATTACCTAGGTACCGATAAAAAAGTATATAAAAATGCCGGCTTTAATAATTTAACTACTTTTTCGCTGTGGGATACTTACCGCGCGGCCAATCCGCTATTTACTATCCTGCACCAGGATAAGGTGAATGATGTGGTGAATACCATGCTGGCTATTTACAAGCAGCAGGGCAAATTACCCGTTTGGCATTTAATGGGCAGCGAAACCAACACCATGGTGGGCTACCACGCCGTACCGGTTATTGTTGATGCCTACTTGAAAGGTTACCGTGGTTTTGATGTAAACCTGGCTTATGCAGCGGTAAAACAATCGGCTATGCAAAAAACAGATGGTATTGAGTACATTCAGCAACTCAAATATATTCCGGCCGATAAGATAAACGAATCGGTTGGTAAAGCTTTGGAGTATGCCATTGATGATTATTGCATTGCGTTAATGGCCAAAGCACTGAATAAAACTGACGATTACAATTATTTCAGCAAAAGAGCAAAGTTGTACAGCCAGTATTTCGATCCAAATGTGCAGTTTATGCGTGGTAAACTGGCTAACGGAAGCTGGAGAAGCCCATTCGATCCATTTTCATCAAAACACCGTGAAGATGATTACGTAGAGGGGAATGCCTGGCAGTATACCTGGTTAGTGCCTCAGGATGTAGAAGGACTGATTAATCTTTTTGGCGGCGATAAACCTTTCATTAATAAACTCGATTCGCTGTTTACCTTACCTTTAGACCTGGGAACCAATGGTTCGCCTGATATTAGTGGTTTAATTGGCAACTATGCACAAGGAAATGAACCTAACCACCATATTACTTATTTATATACTTACGCAGGTCAGCCCTGGAAAACTGCCGATCTGATCCGTAAAATCGATAAAGACTTTTATTCGGCCAAGCCAGATGGTTTGTGTGGTAACGAAGATGTAGGGCAAATGAGCGCCTGGTATATTTTTACGGCTATGGGTTTTTATCCCGTAAATCCAGCAAATGGGGCTTATGTTTTCGGTACGCCATTAATTAACGAGGCCAGTATTGCGCTTGGAGGAAACAAAAAGTTCGATATTAAAGTAATCGGGAATAGTGCCGAAAATAAATACATCCAAAAAATTGTACTGAACGACAAACCTTACGCCAAATCATACATTTTGCACAAAGCCATTATGGCCGGTGGCAATATGCAGATTTATATGGGCAGTACACCATCAGCAACATGGGGCGTAAAACCTGCCGACAGACCAGTATCTACAAAATAATTTAAGAATGATTAAATTAGCAAATGATTGAATGAGTAGAAATATCCACTCATTCAATCATTTTGTCATTTTCCCATTCATTCAATAAATCACGCATTCAATAATTAATACCAATGAAGAAAATATTTCTACTTCTTTTATGCTGTTCGGGTTTAATTGCAGGCGCACAACAGCGTTACGAATTAAATTCGGGATGGATTTGTACCAATGTTAAAGATGTAAAAGCTGATGGCGTAGCCATTTCTAAAACAGATTTTGCCCTCAATAGCTGGATGCCGGCTACAGTGCCTGGTACAGTGCTTACCACTTTGTTAAACAACAAAAAAGTGCCCGATCCATTTTATGGCATGAATAACGAAAAGATTGCCGATGTTTACCACACCGGTAACGCGCACTACACGTATTGGTTTGTAAAAGATTTTGAAGAACGTGCCACCGGAAACGAGCAGGTTTGGTTGCAGTTTAGAGGGATTAACTATAAAGCCGAGATTTATTTAAACGGCAAAAAAGTGAATGCTAAAACCCAGGTGGGCATGCATATCAGGGCGCAGTACAACATTACCAAATTGCTTGCGGCTAACGGTAAAAACAGATTGGCTGTGATTGTTTATCCACCCGATTTTCCAGGCAATCCAAATGGTGGCCAGGGCGGCGATGGAACTATTGCCAAAGGTTTAACTACACAATATACTGCCGGCTGGGACTGGATTCAGCCCACCCGAGACCGTAATACAGGTATTTGGGATAAGGTTACCATCGAAAAAACCAAAAGCATCAATATTCAAAACCCGCATGTAGTTACTTTGGTGCCAGGTAAAAGGATGGCAACCGGCAAACAAAATCCGGCAACAGTAAAACTTAGCGTTGAAGTAGAAAACCCAACTGGTAATTCTGTTTCGGGTACACTCCAATATGAAATAGCAGGTAAGGTAATTAAACAACCAGCAACCATTGCGGCCAACCAAACTACCACCGTTAAACTTGCAGATTTGCAAATCGAAAACCCTAAGCTTTGGTGGCCCAGTGGTTACGGCGATCAAAACCTTTACGATTTAAAGATCAAATTTATTACTTCGGCACAGGTATTGGATCAGGAAGCCCTTAAAGTGGGAATCCGTCAGATTGATAACATCTGGAACGACCATACCAAAAGCATGGGGACTTTTGTAAACGGCCAAAAGATTTTTATAAAAGGCGGTAACTGGATTATTTCTGATGCGATGTTGCGTTTTACCGATGCCCGTTATGATGCTGAGATACGTTACCACAAAGATATGAACCTGAACCTGATCAGGATTTGGGGTGGAGCGATTTTAGAGCGACCAGAGTTTTACAATGCCTGCGATAAATATGGTTTGCTGGTTTTTCAGGATTTTTGGTTTAGCGGCGATTGTAATGGTCGTTGGGTAGACCCGATGAAAAAAGAAGATCAGTGGACAAGAAGAAATTATCCTGACGATCATCCTTTGGTTTTAACTGCCATTGAAGATCAGATCAAAATGATTAGAAACCATGCTTCGCTTGCTTTTTGGTGCGGTGGAAACGAAATTACGCCTCCAGATGATATCCTAAACCCTTTAAAAAACGATATCCTGCCAAGGTTAGATGGTACACGTCAGCTTTTCGATTTCTCTAACAGCGATGAAATGTCGTACAACTCAATTGGTGGTAACGGCGACGGACCTTACGGCATTCAGGATATTAAAACTTTCTGGGGAACGCAAACCTTCCCTTACAACTCGGAAGTAGGCTCGGTAGGGGTAGGTGATTACGCTTCATTACTTCGCTTTATTCCAGAGAAAAACCTTATTGCACCCCAATATAAAGCCAAGCCCGATTCGGTATGGGATTACCATAAATACATTTCGTACGAGCAATATCTTAATCCTTATGGTAAACCAAAAGATGCCAAAGATTTTGCCATGAAAGCACAATTGGCCAATTACGATCAGTACCGGGCTTTAATGGAAGGTTTTTCTAACAAAATGTGGGATTGGTACACCGGTTCTATCATTTGGAAAACCCAAAACCCCTGGACAGCGATGCGCGGACAGATGTACGATTATTACCTGGATCCGAATGCCTGCTTATATGGCTTAAGAAAAGGTAGTGAGCCGTTGCACGTAATGATGAACCCGTTGGATAGCATGGTTACTGTTGTAAACAACGGCTTTACCACCCGCAATAACCTGATGGTGCAAGCCAAAGCCTACGATATGGATGGTAAAGATTATTTCTACTCGCAGGTATTTAATTCAGTTGGGCCATCATCGGTAAGGAGATTGTTCCCTTTAAACGAATTTTTAACCAAGCTGGATAAAAAAGAAGGAGTTTTTGTTTCGTTAAGAATTCTGGATCAGAAGCAAAACATATTGAGCGAGAATATTTATTGGTTACCAGGAAAAGATGGCGAGTATTCGGGCTTAAAAAATATGAAGCAAACGCCTGTAAAAGTAGCTGCAGTTTACCAGAACAATGGTAAAGTGGCCGTTACTTTAAGCAATGCTGCAGGAAATCCGGTGGCGTTTTTTAACCGTGTTGCCTTAATTAACGGGAGCACTAACGAAAGGATACTACCAGCTTTTTATGACGATAATTATGTAAGCATTTTACCGGGCGAAAGTAAAACTGTTACGGTAGAGTATACAGGTAAACAAAGTAATTTAGCTGTTGAGGTGTACGGCTGGAATGTGGCGACACAACAAGTGAGTGTGCAGTAAGACTATTGTTAGTCGGGATTTATAATTCCGATTTTAATATTTTGAATCTTTAGTGGATTATAAATCCACTCCTCATGCAGCCGAGATTACAAATCTCGACTAACAAAAACTAACAAAAAACAAGACCTCGCAGGTTTTAAAAACCTGCGAGGTCTGAAACAGAAAAAGGCGACACTTAGGTGTCGCCTTTTTCTGTTTTTATGCGGTTTGCAACTAGCTTACGCCGTGCAATTTTACTTTTAAACCGTCCATATTGTTGTTTAACTGCAACTGGCAGGCTAAACGCGAATTGGGTAGTAAATCTGGCAAAGTATCTAACATGGCATACTCATCGTCTGTCATTTCGTTAAGTTTCTCTTCACCTTCCAAAACGTCTACACAGCAGGTGGCGCAAAGGGCCATTCCGCCACAGGTAGCCAGAATATCGTATTCTGATGCCTTTAAAAACTCCATCAGGCTTAAGCCCATGTCGGTTGGTGCAACGTGTTCGGTAACCGAGCCATCCGGCTCTTGCATATATATGTTAATGTTGTTCTCCATTTGTTAGCTCGCTTATAATTTGAAAAGCAAATATAGCAGAAAGCTTAAAATTCTGAAACTCCGTTTACAGTTGTATATTTCATGGTATATTTCACACCAGGGTTCATGTAAGAATAAGCGCTGTGGCTCATTAATGCCGCCTCGTGGAAACCACACAGAATTAATTTTAGTTTATTGGTGTAAGTGTTGATATCGCCAATAGCATAAATACCCGGTATGTTGGTCGAGTAATCATCAACATTTACTTCGATTGCACTTTTGCTGATATTTAAGTTCCAGTCTTCAATCGGGCCTAATTTAGGGCTTAAACCAAATAATGGAATTAAATGATCGGCATCAACAACGGTTTTCTCCATGGTACGGTTCTGTACAATTTCAACCTTTTCTAATTTATCCGCTCCGTGTACAGCCTGAAGATTGCTGTTCAATATTAAATTGATTTTTCCGCTTTCGGCTAATGCCATTACTTTAGCAACCGAATCTGGTGCGCCACGGAAACTTTCGCTTCTGTGTACCAAAGTAAGCTCCGAGCAAACTTCGGCTAAGTAAATGGTCCAGTCTAAAGCAGAGTCGCCACCACCGGCAATAACCATTTTCTGATCGCGGTACTTTTCAGGATCAAGGATCATGTAGTTAACACCTTTACCGTTTTCAAAATTTTCTAAGTTCTCCACAGCTGGTTTACGTGGCTCGAAACAACCTAAACCACCTGCAATTACCACAACTTTAGCCTCAATAACGGTACCCATGTTGGTAGTTAAAACGAAATCGGCTTCGCCACGCTTTTCTAAACCTTCAATACGCTCGCCTAAAGTAAACGTTGGATGGAAAGGCTTGGCCTGCTCCATTAAGTTATCGATAAGTTCCTGAGCCAGAACAGAAGGGTAGCCCGGGATATCGTATATCGGTTTTTTAGGGTAAATTTCAGACAGCTGACCGCCAACTTGAGGCAGGTAGTCAATTAAATGGCAACGCATTTTTAATAAACCGGCTTCAAAAATGGCAAATAAGCCCACCGGACCAGCGCCTATTACGGCTATATCAGTAGTGATCATTAAAAAAAAATTTGACGCAAAGTTACGAAATAAAGTATTATCAATTCTGTTATTTAGAAATATTCCAGATAATTTTGTAATTCTGTTGTATTCAATATTTTATATGCCTTAGACTAACTAAAAACAAAAGTTAGGCATTTTAGGCGGTTTAAAGCAAATTATAATTGGTCTATAGAGTTGGTGGGATAACTGGGTTTTTGCATTTATTTAGTATTATAGAACGAAAGTATTTTTCCCTGTCCAATTAATTTTGGCCCTTCGTGCATATCCCAAACTCTTCCAAGTTGCAGATAATTGTAGAGTTTGGGCGAATCGAGAAAACGGACTGTGACAATTTTTTTATCTCCGGGCTCTATAGTCGGCCAATCATTAAAAATAATATCACCAATAAAGGTTTGAAGTATTTCACCAGGTTTTTGTTCAAATACATGATTGGGTCTATATCCTGATATAAAACCTGTTCTACGTCCGCCATCTTGAGTTGGTTTTAACACTAATTCTGCTTTTACCTCAATTAAGCAATTCGAATTCTTGTAAGTTGCATCATTGTAGCTTGTCAAAGTATATTTGTCATAAGCCATCAGATCAAAAACCTTTGAGTATCCTGTATCAAGCCACTTTTTATAAATAAGTACCCCGTTTTGATATACATACAATTCATTATTCTCAATCTTTTTATAGCTTACCATCTTTTACCACCCCATACCTAAATTCTGAAATACAAAACTCCACACATCGGCCGATTCTTCAATCAGCTTTGTGGTCGGCTTACCGGCGCCGTGACCTGCTTTGGTTTCAATCCGGATGAGCATTGGGTTATCGCCTTTGTATTTTTCCTGTAAAGTAGCTGCAAACTTAAATGAATGCGCAGGCACCACGCGGTCGTCATGATCGGCTGTGGTGATTAAAGTAGCCGGGTAATTTACACCACTTTTTAAGTTGTGCAGGGGTGAATACTTGATCAGATAATCGAAGTCTGCTTTTTTATCGCTGCTGCCATATTCTACTGCCCAGCCCCAGCCAACGGTAAATTTGTGGTAACGCAACATATCTAAAACGCCAACGGCTGGTAAAGCCACTTTAAAAAGTTCGGGGCGCTGGGTCATGCAGGCACCGACCAAAAGTCCGCCGTTTGAGCCCCCCGAAATGGCAATTTTACCGGGGTTGGTATATTTTTCTTTAATCAGGTACTCTGCCGCGGCAATAAAATCATCAAAAACGTTTTGTTTCTTCTCTAGCATGCCACCTTTGTGCCAGGCTTCGCCATATTCGCTGCCTCCCCGCAGGCTAGGTTGTACATAAATGCCGCCGTGTTCTAAAAACAACATGCGCGATAGACTAAAGCCGGGAGTTAAACTAATCTGGAAACCACCATAGCCGTACAAATAAACGGGGTTGCTGCCATCGAGTTTGATGCCTTTTTTGTGTACAATAAACATGGGTACTTTAGTGCCATCTTTTGATGGGTAAAATACCTGTTTGGTTTCGTAATTTTCGGTATTAAGCTGAATAGCCGATTTTTTGTATAAGGTAGATTCGCCTTTCTTTAAATCGTAGCGATAAATGGAACTCGGTGTGGTGAAGTTAGAAAAGGTATAAAAGAATTCCTGATCTTCTTTGTAACCGCCAAAACCATCAACTGTGCCAATGGCCGGTAACTTTACTTCGCTAACTTTTTTGCCGGTTAAATCGAACTGAACAATATTGGTACTGGCATCTTTTAAGTAGGTTGCCCATAAAAAGCCACCACCAGTAGCAATGTTTTCCATGGCCAGCTTAGATTCGGGGATAATTTTTTGCCAGTTTTTGGGGTCGTTATTTTTAGGGTCTACTAATACAATTTGCTTGTTTTCGGCACCTAAATCGGTACTTACCAAGAGTTTGTCGCCCACATTATCAACCACGCTGTGGTTGTTTTCAAAGCCTTTTACCAGTTGGCCAATTTTGCTACCGGATAATTTTAGGTCCTTGTAGTAGAGGGCATTGCCCGAAGTGCCTGCATTGGCATAAATAACCAGAAAGCGTTCGTCTTCGGTTACACTGGCACCAAAATAGAGGTTCGGATTGGTTTTATCTTCAAAAATGAGCTGATCGTTTTTTTGCTGATCGCCCAGTTTATGGTAGTACACCTTCTGATATTTATTGGCGGCAGAAAGATCGGTACCTTTTACGGGCTCATCGAATTTGCTGTAATAAAAGCCATCGCCACGCCAGGCCGCACCTGAGAATTTGGTCCATTTCAGTTCATCACCCTGCTTCGTTTTGGTGGCCACTTCCATCACATAGATGTTGCTCCAGTCTGATCCGGCCTGGGCTACAGAATAAGCCAGGTATTTTTTATCGTGCGAAAAGCCAAGAAGGGAAACGGCTGCGGTGCCATCGGCGGTAAGCTTGTTTGGATCGAGGAAAACTTCTTCTGCGCCATCTAATCCTTTTTTAATGAACCAGATACTTTGGTTTTGCAGGCCATCGTTTTTAGTGGAGAAATAATATTCGCCCACTTTAAAAGGAGCGCTTTCTTTGGGGTAATTCCAGATCTCGGTCAGGCGTTTCTTAATGTAGGCCCGGTAAGGAATTTGCTCCAGGTAATTTTGGGTTACTTTATTTTGTGCGTCAACCCAGGTTTTGGTTTCGGTCGAGGTGTCGTTTTCGAGCCAGCGATAAGGATCGGCTATTTGGGTGCCAAAGTAATTATCGGTGGTGCTATCTTTTTTTGTATCTGGATATTTCATTAATGTTATTTTTTCTGCGGCTTGCTTTTCCTGTTTGCAGGCGAAAAGGCTTAGTGCAAATAAGCTCAATACAATTTGTTTTTTCATATGCAATAAGATTTATTTACTAATATATGTTTTTATAGAGGGATTATACAGATTTTACGATACACGAGGTTTTAGCTTTCAGCTTTAGTCTTTCGGCTTTTACCCTTGGGGGGATGATTGCACCGATTTTAGGATTACAGGGATTTTGTGACTTTAAGCTTTGGTCTTTCTGCTTTAGTCTTTAAGCTTTGGTCTTTAGTCTTTTGCCTTGCTCTTTAGTCTTTCAGCTTTTTTCCCTTACCTTTGCTTACACATGGCCAAGAACATTTATTTCGCTTCCGATTTTCATTTGGGTACCCCCAGTTATGCCGAAAGCCGTGCACGTGAGGCGCGCATTGTAAGTTGGCTTAATTTTATAACACCAACTTGTAGCGAGCTTTTTTTAATGGGCGATATTTTCGATTTCTGGTTCGAATATGCGAAAGTAATACCCAAAGGTTTTATCCGATTGCAAGGAAAACTGGCTGAAATGGCTGATGCGGGCATTAAAATCTATTTCTTTAAAGGTAACCACGACATGTGGGTACGCGATTATTTTACCCGGGAAATTGGGCTCGAAATTATTAGCGATGAAATGATTATGGAGCGTGGTGGAAAGAAATTTTACCTGCACCATGGTGATGGCCTCGGTCCGGGTGACAATAAATATAAGTTTTTGCGCAAGATTTTTAGAAGCAAGCTCTGCCAATGGTTGTTTGCCCGTTTACACCCTAATTTGGGGATTGGTATTGCCAATGGCTGGAGTAGGGGGAGCCGGGCTGCGCAAACCGAAAAGGAAGTTTTTTTAGGTGAGGATAAAGAGTGGCTGGCCATTTACGCTAAAGAACAATTACAGCAAACACATTTCGATTATTTTATTTTTGGGCACAGGCATTTGCCACTCGATATTGCATTAGGGGAAGGAAGCCGGTATGTAAATACTGGCGAGTGGCTCAATTACAATTCTTACGCGGTATTTGATGGAGAAGCGTTGCGGCTGGAATATTACACACCCAACGACTAACTTTAATTTCTGCCCCGGTTTAAGTGCTACCTGCTGTGCTTAAACCTGATAGGACGGAAAGCCCGGAGCGAAGTATGAGTGAGGACTTGGAAGGATAGCAGGGCTACCGGCAGCCATTGGCACTGAACCTTTGGTTTTCTAATGAATAGCCAGTGTTTCTATTTATGCTGAAGTGATTGACCAATTAACCATCGGGTCTAAACAAACAAATTCAGCTTTTTTCCTTATTTTTGCATTTTCCTGAATTTTTGGCCCTATGCCAACCGCGGGGAAATTTCAACAAGAATAACTATGTTAGATAAATTAGAAGCTATAAAACTACGCTGGGAAGATGTAGAAGAGCAATTGAGTAATCCTGATGTGATACAGGATATGAAACGTTTTGCGGCTTTAAATAAAGAATATAAAGACTTGGGCAAAATTGTAGACGAGTACAAGGTTTACAAAAATGTGATGAGTAATATCGACGCCAATAAAGAAATTTTAACGGCAGAGAAAGATCCTGAAATGCGCGAAATGGCGAAAGAGGAGCTGGATTTGCTATTGAAACAGCAGGAAGAAATGGAAAGCGCCATCCGTGTGATGTTGATTCCTAAAGATCCGGAGGATGCCAAAAATGCTGTTTTTGAGATCCGTGGTGGTACCGGTGGCGACGAAGCTGCATTATTTGCGGGCGATTTATACCGGATGTATACGCGCTTTTTTGAAACCAAAGGCTGGAATGTTGAAACTGTTGATGTGACAGAAGGTACAGCTGGTGGTTACAAAGAGGTAATTTTGAAAGTAAGCGGCGAAGATGTGTATGGCCAGTTAAAGTACGAAAGTGGCGTGCACCGTGTGCAACGCGTGCCCGATACCGAAACACAGGGACGTGTACATACCTCGGCAGCATCGGTAGCGGTATTGCCAGAGGCTGAAGAAATTGACCTTTATATTAACCCTGCCGATATTGAGCTGCAAACTTCGCGCTCGGGCGGTGCTGGTGGACAGAACGTAAACAAGGTAGAAACCAAGGTGCAGTTAACGCACAAGCCTTCGGGTATTGTGGTGGTGTGCCAGCGCGAACGTTCGCAATTGGGTAACCGTATTATTGCCATGGAGATGTTGCGTAGCAAGTTGTACGATATCGAATTGCAGAAAAAGAACGGCGATATTGCGGCTAAACGTAAAACTATGGTATCAACCGGCGACCGTTCGGCAAAGATCAGGACCTATAATTATCCGCAGGGAAGGGTTACTGAGCACCGTATTGGTTTAACGATGTATAACCTGCCAGCCATTATGGATGGCGATATTCAGGAAATTATTTCGGCTTTACAGTTTGCAGAAAATGCAGAAAAAATGCAGGAAGGCGCTGTTAATTAGTGTGTTGTAATTATTTGGAAAAAAAGTTTGCAAATTAATATATAGTCTCTATATTTGCAACCTCGAAAGAGACAAGAGGTTCGAACTTTAAAGGAGAACAAAAGGAGTGGTAGTTCAGCTGGTTAGAATGCCTGCCTGTCACGCAGGAGGTCGCGGGTTCGAGTCC
>Ga0308165_1000434_pt1 | contig 79450 bp, 82 predicted proteins | sample PhyWR2_FD_201032 | JGI IMG/M metagenome (GOLD analysis project Ga0308165, IMG submission 201032) | Phyllosphere microbial communities from UC Gill Tract Community Farm, Albany, California, United States - DLSLW.R2 | ecosystem: Host-associated > Plants > Phyllosphere > Unclassified | place: USA... | reverse complement strand
CGGTTAACGGGCAGTACCGAACTGATCAACGGTATCTGGATATCGGCATACCATTTCCCGGCAGGGATTGTCACACCTTGTGGAGCTGGAACGGTATAATTAGTTCCGGCGACAGCAGTTCCGCTAAGGGTATAATTAATAGTAACATCTTTACTTTTAGGGGTGTTCACATATACCCTTGCCGCAGCGGGCGCCTGGGAGATTTTACCCGATGCAGAATTTGTAATGGTCGTGGAAGCACCCGTTCCGGTACCGGTCACTGCCGTAGAGGTAATGTAGACTGCATCTACGGTGCTCCCTTCCACTTCACTGTTTTTACTGCAGCCCAAAAGTCCTGAAATAATCAGACTGCCCATTGCAATATTTTTTATTATTTGAAATTTCATAACATTAGGGTTTAATATCCTGAATTTTGAACAAGGTTTGGATTTCTGATCAGTTCTGATGCTGGCAGTGGCCAACGCAGATAATCTGGATTGGTATATCCAGTTACCGCAGCATATCTTCCTGTGCGCACCAGGTCGAAGTAGCGTTTACCTTCATATGCAAGTTCTGCAAAACGCTCCTGTTCGATTGCCAACCTGACATCAGACTGGCTTGATCCTGTTGTTGGCGTTAGACCGGCCCTTGCCCTGATCTGGTTTAAAAGTGGGACGGCCAGTTGCGTTTGTCCAAGTTCGTTTAGTGCTTCAGCCCTGAACAAGATAATTTCAGCAAGCCTGTATACCATCCGGTTGGCATCCTGATATAGTATGTTGCCTACAATTGTTCCGGGATATTTTGCGATATACAGCTTATTGGCATCCCGGTACGGTGCCGGCGAGGCACCTGTATTCTTATAGGTGACCGAGCTCCTGTTGTCACCGGGGGGCAGGGCATTCAACAATGCTGCGGTGGGCTGGTAGCGTAGGTTTCCAGCGGTTATGCTTCCGCCCAATGGAAGAAACAGATCTGTCAAACTGTTGTTATTACCCTCCTGGAAACTATAATTATACTGCACCTCAAAGATTGACTCATTAGTGTTTTTGGCCGTAAATATGGTCGAAAAAGCGGCTCCTGGCACCAAAGCATAATTGGCAGGGCTGGAAATCACCAAAGCGGCAATATCGGCTGCCTGCTGATATTTTTTTTCCCAAAGGTAAAGGTCTGCAAGGGTACTGCGCACAGCAGCCTTCGTTGCTTTTCCTTTGTTTTCGATAGTGGTAGAAAAGGGAAGATCAGGTATCATAACTTCTGCAAGCTTGAGGTCTTTTTCGATCTGCTCAAAGATCAACTGCCGCGGGCTTGTCTTAGGAAAAAAATCACCGCCAAGGTCCTCATATGGCTGAAGGATCAGTGGCACGTTTTCAAAAGTCCTGGCCAGATAAAAATAAAAAAGCGCCCTTAAATAATAGGCCTCGCCGATGATGCGGTCCCTTCTCGGCGTGAGTGCAGCATCGCTGATGCCGGGCACGTTCTTGATCACCCCGTTACATCGGTTAATTCCCCCATAAAGGCTGCCCCATCCCACATAGTCGTTGGTAGCGGACACATTGCCGCTGGTTACCTGCAGATCCGAACTGCCCGACCGGTCGGTACTGGCCAGCATATCTGCCCGTCCGTCGCCCCAGATCTCATAATTATTGGGAGCCCCCTGAAGCGCGTCATAGCATGCATTGATCGCATTATCGGCATCAGATGCCGTTTTGTAGAAGTTGGTGGGCGTAATGTTACTATTGGGGATCTGTTCGGTCACCTTGGTACAGCAGATGAGTAAACAGCAGCCTGCCAAAAAGGATATATTTTTGAGTAATTTCATTTCTTTAAAATTTAAAATCCAACACTTAGACCCAAGATAAATGCACGGTACTGTGGATAAGTGCCCTGATCGATACCGATTTCGGTAACCCTACCGTTAAAAGAACTGGCCTCCGGGTCATAACCTGTATATTTCGTTATGGTGAACAGGTTTTGGGCGGTGAGATAAACCCTGCAGGTTTTCACACTCAACTTGTCCATGAGTGTTTTTGGTAAGGTATAGCCTAGCGTCAGGTTTTTGGCCCTCAGGTAAGACCCATCTTCCAGCCACCGGTCTGAAAACCTGCGGTTTCCGGCAGGATCTACATAATTCGCACGGGGCATCGTGGTGATATCACCTTCATTCCGCCACCTGTTCAGCAGCGCCAGGGAACCATTGAACCCTGTTGCAGATTCCGCAGCATAGCGTGTACCGTTAAGGATATCGTTTCCATAACTAAAAGTCAATAGCAGAGAGAGATCAAAGTTTTTATAGCTAAAGGTATTATTGAACCCTCCTGTAAATTTTGGAAGAGCATTACCGATAATCTGGCGGTCGTCATTATCGATCGAATTGTTTGCATTAAGGTCCTGAAAAATCATGTCACCACCTTTAAAAATATAACCGTTTGTACCTACACTTGCATTTTTTAGGCCCGTATTATTATCCGCAGAATACCGATAAACCCCAGATTGCCTCCATCCATAAAAACTGCCGATAGACTGTCCGACCTGAAGAATGCTATATGAAACCAATGACCCGGACAGCCCAGCCCCCACACCGTTGATAATGCTGTTTGCGCCGCTATACAGGTTGGTAACTTTATTGCGGTTGAAAGAAATATTGAAATTGCTGGTCCAGTTGATGTTTTCAGATTTGAGGTTTACCGTATTCAGGCTCAGCTCAAGTCCCCTGTTCTGTGTCGAACCAACATTCTGTAGCACGGAGCCAAAACCCGAACTGTTCGGTAATGGGACATCCAGCAGAAGATTAGAGGTATTTTTTACATACGCATCAATATTTACCGCCACCCGTGACTTAAATAGCGATATATCTATGCCCGCATTGTATTGCAGCGTCGTTTCCCAGGTAAGATCAGGATTTGGGATGGTCCTCAGGTAGATACCGCTCTGCCCGGCATAACTTGCTCCGGTGGCATATTCTCCCTGTGCCACATAATCGCCGATGGTCTGGTTGCCTGTCTTACCTATACTACCCCTGATTTTGAGGTCATTGATAAAGGATGACTTCTGCCAGAAAGACTCATTTGAGATCCTCCAGGCAGCAGAAACTGCAGGAAAAATGGCATAGCGCTTGTTCTGCCCAAACCGCGAAGACCCGTCCCTTCTAGCGGTAAGTTCAAATAGGTAACGGTCTGCATAGGCATAGCCAAGTCTGGCAAATGCAGAAGACAGCCCATAACCCGAGGTACTCGAACTTGCTTCGGTGGGAAGCACCGCAGCATTTAATGTCGGAATGTTGTTGGTAGCATACTGCGTTCCGGTAGCCCTGATGGCCAGGGAGTTTCTTTCCTGTTGGCTGTAGCCCATTACCCCACTTAAACGGTGATTGCCGATCTCCCGGGAATAGCTCAGTGTATTTTCATTTATCCAGCCGTCCACTGTTGATGAAAAAGCCGTGCCTGTGGCCGTTCCATTTCTCAAAGCATCGGAAGGCTGAAAAAACTGATCGACTACGGATGCATAGTTAAACCCAAAAGATGTCTTGAAGGTCAAGTTGGGAATAAAAGTGTACTCTCCGTATACGTTTCCGATAACAGAGGATACCCCGTTTTCATATTTCACCTTATTTGCAAACGCTACGGGATTGAGGAACCCCGATACATCACCATTAAAATAACTTCCATCGGAATTGTATATGGGCAGTGAAGGCGATTTTTTAAGGGCCACCTGGATAATCGAGTTAGCTCCATCCTCTGTAGATACGCGCTTGTTCTGGTACCTGGAAAGGGAAATATTGGTCCCGAGTTTTAGTTTTTCCGTAGCGTCATAGTCTAGGTTCAGCCTTGCCGTACCTCTTTTGTAACCCGATGCTATAATAATACCGTCCTGATCAAGATACCCCCCACTCAGGGCAAAGCGCAGCTTATTTTCCCCGCCCCTGATGGCAAGTTCATAATTTGAGATCGGCGCGGACCTGAAGAGCGCGTCCTGCCAGTTGGTATCATACACTGTACCGTCCGGTGCAGGCAACAAAAAACCGTAAAGGGAAGTTACCCCGTCAGAGATCGCGTTGGCACGGCCTTCCTGGATCAGATCGATTGCCTGTGCGGAATTCATCAGCTTGACCCTTGTATTTTTATTGTCGTTTTGCCAACCGTGATAGGCATTCAAGTTATATGTCGTCCCTCCTCTTTTACCATGTTTAGTGGTAATGAGTACAACTCCGTTAGCAGCCCTTGAACCATAAATTGCAAGCGCACCGGCGTCTTTCAGTATTTCCATGGTTTCAATATCATCTGCACTGATCGCCGAAAGCGCGGAGGTCTGGCTGCCCGAAAGGGAAATACCAGCCAGTGTTCCAGACTCTACCGGAACACCGTCAACGATATATAATGGATCATTCCCAGCGTTGATTGAGGTCGTACCGCGTATACGCACGGTTACCCCGCTCCCGGGGGCACCGGAATTCTGCACGACCTGGACACCGGATGCCCTGCCCTGTATCAAAGACTGGGCAGTGGCAACCGGAAGGTTTTCGATGTCCCTTCCCTTTACCGAAGATACGGCCGAAACCAGATCTTTGCGCTTCTGCGTTCCGTACCCTACCACCACAACATCATTGAGCAGCTGCTGCTCTTCAACCAGCTGAACGTTCAGCGTTCTTTTACCAGCAACAGCGATTTCCTGGGCTTTGTATCCGATAAAGGAAAAGACAAGCACTGATTTTTCTGCCACCCTTATGGAATAAACTCCATCATTGCCTGTAGTAGAAGAACTTCCGCCCCCTTTTACTTTGATACTGATGCCCGGCATGGGCAGTCCCTTTATATCGGTGACTTTTCCGGATAGTGTCTTAAGGGTATCAGCCATAATTGTGGGGACAGCTGTGTTCTTTGCCACCGATTGGATTACAATGGTCTTGTCCCTGATCACATAGGACATCTGTTTATCCTTAAAAAGAAAGCGAAGAACCTCTTCCAAAGAGGTATCCTTAAACGAAACGCTGAGGGCCCTCTGTTCATCAAATTTTTCAGGCGACCAAACGATGTTATACCCCGTCTGTTTTTTTATTTCCCTGAAAACCTGGTAAAAAGATGCATTGTTCTTTTCCATGGTTATCTTTTGCGCATGGAGGGACGCACTGGCATGGAGGAACAGCACAGTCATTAAAGCCATGGTGATTTTCATAACACGTATTAATTGATCGGGCATAGCTGCATTGCGCAGGCGATGCCTGATTAGATCATAAAAAGTCATATATTTGGTTGTTTGATGTTTAAAATGATTGTTTGAACGGTCTGGATGACATCAGGCGTTCCGGAGGTGTTCACAGCACTTCCGGTTTTCCATCATCGGTTATGGGTAAATCTGTTTACATTACGGTAATCCTCCTTCCCTCAACCTTAAAATGCACCATACCGGTCAGCTCGAGTATATCCAGTACCTGAGAAGCATTTTCGAAACGGGAAATGCTCCCACTGAAAAGTCGGGCCCTGGCTCCCTCGTTTTTATATTTTACATCCACATCGTACCACCTGGATACCTGTCTCATAATCCCTTCGAGATTATCATTATCAAAAATAAAACTGCCGTTTTTCCAGGCTACCGCGAGCTCTGTATCTACCTGCCTAACAGAGATTTTCCCTCCTTCAAGTATAGACTGCATGCCCGGAGAAAGCGTCACCTGTTTTGATTGCGCTTCTTCCCGCACCCGTACCGATCCTTCGAGCAGAGTTGTTCTGACGGCTTTTTCGTTGGTATAGGCATTCACATTAAAATGTGTACCCATCACCTCAATTTGCTGTCCGTGGGTGTTCAGCATAAATGGCAGTTTTCTGTTATGGGCCACTTCAAAATAACCTTCCCCGTTGAGTTCTACTTTTCGTTCGGTTGCCCCAAAATTTACCGGAAACTTTAGTGATGACATGGCATTAAGCCAAACCCTGGTCCCATCGGGCATAGTCAACTGATATTGACCTCCTGTTGGCGTTTCGATGGTATTGAAACCTGAAGCAGATGGGCTGATAGCTTTTTTGTTTACCGAATAAACAAGCTGTCCCTGTGCTGATTTGGTAATACTGATACCCGATTGACTGGCTATGTTACCTTTGGCCCTATCATTTAGTATAATCTTTTTTCCATCAGCCAGCGTAAGCACAGCATTGTTGCCACCCGGAGCAAGCTCAGCTATGGAACGGGTATGGTTGTCCGCAACACCCTTTTCTTTTTTATTTTGGACAAAATAAGTCAGCAGCACAACTGAGGAGATGAGTAATACCGAAGCGGCAACAGCCATTTTCTTCCATTGAAAACCGGCGACATGGGCTGCCGACCGTTTTTCCATCATTTCATTGTAAAGCATTTCCCACTGGTGATCAGAATGTCGTGGCCTCGAACCACTAGCTTTCCATAAGTCGAATAGTGATAGATCGAGATCATCTGCTTTATTTTTTGCCGAAACAAGTTCAAAGAGCTCTTCAAACTCCTGTCTTGAACAGTTGTTATCCGCATAAAGCTGCGTCAGATAAGAAATCCTTTCCCGTTGGTTCATCTATAGGGGTATTTGGTCAGTTATTAGTAGTTAGACGGATAAAAAAAGCGATAGGCCTAATGGACAGTGAAATATTTTTCAACCATCATTACCGTAATGATGATAATCCTTTCATGGATCCCCAGTCCCGAGCGGATAAAGCGTAATGCATCAAGCATATGGTTTTTAACGGTGCTTTTAGAAAGATGCAGATGAGCCGCTATCTGATCATAGGTCATGTGTTCCTCTCTGCTCAGTCTAAAAACCAACTGCCTTTGGGGCGAGAGTTTTGCGATAGTTGTCTGCATTTCTCGTTCCAGTTCTTCCGAGATGATTTTATCATCCGAAGCGGAACCAGATGCCACCTGGATTTCATCCCACACCAGCTCTTTGAGCACACGGTCAGTAGCTGCCCGGCGCAGGAAATCGATTGACTTGTTTTTGGTAACCGTAAATATAAAAGCAGGAAAGCTTTCAATTTCGGACAGTAGGGATCTTCCCTCCCAGAGCTTCAAAAACACGTCCATCACAATCTCCTCAGAAGCTTCCCTAGACTTTGTGATTTTCATTGTATAATTGAAAACCCTGTCGCGGTAGAGGCCAAAAAGTTTTTTAAACGCATTTTCATCACCCTTGCCGATCTTTGTAAGCAAAGAATCATCTAGTCCGTCCATTGTTGATATTTATTTAAAGTCCATCGGATACAGATAGACCGGCCGGCGCTCCAGACGCCGGTTTTGCCCAAGTATCAACATCTGCCTCCACGGCCAGATCATCAAAAGCAGCAGCACCGATCATAGCAGCGGTTTCCCCGAGTGCGGATTTCCGTATCGGAATACTATAACCCAGCATCTCTGTCAGGTATTTCCGGGTCAGTTCCATAAAATAGACATCTGCGTTCGCAATATTCCCACCGATCACAACAGCCTGTGGCACTGTCTTGTTGATAAACTTGAAGATGAAGAGTGCAAGGTTTATACTAAATTCGGAGAACAGGGAAAGAAATGGCGGAGTTCCATGATAACCTTCCACAAGATCTTTCACATTAAGTATTTTATGCCCGCAGATTTCCCTGAAGCGTTCGATAAACCATCTGGAAGACAGGTAATCTTCCGCTATGCCACCTAAAAAAGGCATATTCCATAATTCGGAATCCACTACTGCCCCCTCAAAGGTATGGGAAGTACCAAGACCAGAACCCAGGGTTAGCCCGATTGCACGTTTATACCCGCAAAGGCTTCCGCTGAAGAGTTCTCCCTGAAGATAACAGGCTGCATCGTTCCTGAAGTTGATCCTACGGGCATCAACATCGAGCCGATTGGCAAGCAGGTTTCCTATATTCATTCCATATAGCGCATTGTATTTTTGCTGATCACTGATCAGGCACACGCCATTCTTATAATCCATTGGGCCCGGCATAGCGATACCGATGGTAGCATATTTCGACCGGGCACTTTCCATACATCCGCGTATCACCTCAGCCCATGTATCCAGGATCTCATCTGCTTCAGCCAGAGAATCCACCGGTCTTCTCATCCAGCTGCCGGATATCAGGCGTTTGGTAGAAAGGTCTATTGCTGAGGCGGTAATATGTGAACCGCCAATATCTACCCCCACGGAAATTAATCTGGTGTTTTTCTCGTTCATATTTTTTTTTTTCTAGTTATGATCGGCATTTAGCGATCTGCATCTGAGGGTTATGGGTTTTATCTGTTATTTTATTATTGTTTTTTTAGCAGCGGAAAGCACCTTTCTTTTTCAAACTGCGAAAGCAAATCACGATTCAACTAGGACGTTTTAGTTCGCCACATGGAGTAGGCAAATTCTTAATATTTTTTTTTTGGCCCCAACTTTCGCTCCTCGTGAATCCATTGTGCTGGCCGGTCTGCCCCAGTTCCATCCATCCCAATCTTTACACAGGCGCTGTAAAAAAGGCTATTGTCTTTTGTTTTGTAATAGATTGCCGGCTCCTGAACTGCTTAACGTAGGGATCTTCGCATTTTTACCAAAATCCTCCAAACAGACGCTTAATTTCTTCTCTTACTTAATATGCGCATTTGCTATTTACCCAAAAACGGGTTTACCTAATAAGCCCGTTTATCAAGACTCAAAATCGGTGCTCTCCATTATATCCTGAAAGTCCTGCAAGTTAGCGTGGGCATTTTTAAGGGTTATAATATGTTCAACTATCTGATTTCCAACATAACCCATAACACTCCCTATGCCTGCAATATTGCCCAGCCACATAAGGCAGATCGGCCCCACATCTAACCTAAAATAGACATCGGAGGAAGATGGATTCGGAAAAAATACGTCTTTGCACTTTCTGCACCGCCATAAGGAGCTTTTGCCCCCTTTTATTGATATCCCATGCTCCTTATATTGGACCTTGATTAACATCTTTTCTCAGAACCGATATCAAGGCTCTTCCTATGGCAGACATGCTGAGGTATGCAATTTGAACGATAGCAAGGTCAATATTTGGTTCGCATGTACAAAGAAAATCAATGAACAATATAAAATATGTTCAATATGTTGTCGATTTGTTTCAGTTTGCACATCAGCACCAACTGTCAACAGATTTAACCTGACCAAAAAGCTCATGCCGATCGGGGGATGTTAAAGGTGCAAAAGTGGTGTCGGAACCGGCAATTCATTGGTATTCCATCAACAGTGATTTCTTGTACACCTTTAGCCAAAATGTTAATTCGCATATACATAGATCTGCAAAACATCTACTCAAAAGTCATTAACGGCATCACCGTTAATTTCAGTTGAAATCCAGACCCGCAAAACTTTCTCACATACGAAGCGGAGGATGACCCGCAAAATGAAAAAAGGATGTAGCCTTAAGCTACACCCTCTATCTAAATTAACGCTCTCAACTATGAAGTTGATATAAGGCTCTCACCCCTTATAGAGGACAATATTACAACAGAAAGATTAAGATTTGATGAAGATTTTAATTTATTAAGAATAAAAATTTTTAATCTCCGCCACAACCACCACAGCTTCCGCACGATGAGCCGCATGAACTACCTCCACCACCACTATCCCCACTGCCACCATCTGTCCATCCGTCTCTACCATTATTCACAAATGGAACCAAAACCGGCGTTAAAACCGCTGCGCCATACAAAAAATAACTCCAGCGCCAATCTTCTTGCGCTTTTCGTTTATACTGAATATTGTTTTCATACCAATTTGGAATGGCTACTACGGTCAGCATCACGGTAAGTTTGCGCAGATAGGAAAATATAAAAAAAAGTAAAACCACCAATATGATAACAATTTGGATAACTGGTTTATCCCTCACAATTCCTGTGATTAACCTGATCAGCGGAAACATCGATAATAGGGCAAAAACTAAAAAGCTTTTATAAAATAATTTTCCAAAAGTTTTAGATTGCTTAACATGGTATTTAAAAGCATCCAAACTATTGCGAACATTTCTAAATACCGGTTTTGATTCCAATATCCTCAATAACCCCGTGTAATCTATTCTGCCCGAATCCTGCAAAGCCGAAACAATTTGCGCATGCTCCGCAGATTTAACTTGAACATGCTGCGAAACCGAGATCATTTGGCCGGTTATTGCTATCGTTCCGTTATGAATCAGTTCATTTACCGAGCCACTGATCACATCTGTCAGCCGTCCGGTTTTAAGGTAAATCAGTTCGAAAGGCTTTAAATGATAAACAAATGAATCTTGATTAAAAGCATTTAAAGTCTGTTTGATTTTATTCTTGTTATACAGGTTCAGAACCACGTAGAGCGGAAGCACCAACCCCATAAAGCCCAAAATAAAATAGGGATTATCAAGACGCACGTAGAGCGGCCTAAGCAAATAGTAAAAAGGAATGACGAGCAGAATGAAAGCCAGAAGACCATATAAAGTAAGGGATTCGGTTTTAATTTTTGCTGGCTCAAGCTTTAAGCTTCCCAGCATCGTATCATTTTTCCAAATACTTTCGGGCTGTGGAGCAAAATGATCAGCATAAAGTTTTTCTGTATACTCAGCAGCCCTTTTAAACTGCTCGAATTGTGATTTATGGTGCGTGGATGGAACATGCTGAATAGCTTTCCCCAGCACATCGCAAAAATCATGATAAGATTGTGAGAAAATGAGGTGTTGATGCCAGACCACATCAACAATGGGTGAAGGCGAAACCATCACATCAGAAACCGCGGCCAGATACATAAACTTTTTGTACTCCAAAATGGCCTTTTCCGTAAAGTCTTCAGTCCAGCGGTTTTCGCTCGCCAACCTGATCGAAAAGCAATATTCTCCCGACGGCTGATCGAGATCAAATTTCTGCACGCTGTTCCAGAGCGTTTCGTTCATACCGGGCTTATATTATTTTTCTAACTCCAACCACTTCCCGATTTTTTTCCAGGGAATGCTCATTAACATAATTAACAATCCAGCTACTACTTCCATACATTAAATATAATAAAATTTATTACCATATTATAAAAAGAACAAGCCTTTGGTATAAGCAAAATAAGCCTCCCTAAAAGAGAGGCTTACGAGTTTAATCTAAATCGTCCCGTTGATTTAATTTTTACTTATCCAAATTTAAATACAAATGAGATGTTTAGTATACCTAATCTAACGTTGTACATCAATATGTAAAAAGTGTATAATATTATGTAAACATAGCTTTAAAACAAATATTACCAAATCCGTTCCCCTATATCTATACATCTACAAAGCAGGCTTGAAGGGAAAATTTTTGTATATCGGTTTAGGCAGCAAATATTGAATCAAATGTTTACACCAATTCTTTAACCAATTTGGTACGGATCCGGCTAAGCGTTTCTAAGCGCATTCCTAGGTAACTTGCAATACACCTTAAAGGTACTTTGGAAACATCGAAAGCGTTTAGTTCCAGAAATTTTTCATAACGTTTTTCTGCTGAGGGAATACGCGCAAGTATGGACCGCTCTGAAGCAGCATGATACTGAAGCGCCAAAATCTTTCTACCAATAACATTTGTTTCCTGATAGCTTGCGTAAAGCTTATCGATCAGAATATGTGAGATGGCCACCAGTTCCGAATTATCCAGTGCCTGCAAATACTCTATTGAGGGTTCGGTATCTGCATCGGGATGCTGGATTGCTCCGATAAATTCGTTACCCAAACTAATCCAGGTAGTAATTTCTTTGCCATCTTCTTTAATAAAGCCCCTTACAAGGCCCGTTACTACAAAAAAGACATAATCATTATTATCAATGGGCGATAAAATGTACTTGTTTTTTTTAATCAACAGAGGGTGTGCATTTTTTTCAATTTCCTGGATAAAACCCGGGGTTATCGGACTTAAACTGCTGAAATAATTCAGCACAGTATTAATTAAAAATACCTTGCGGGATTCGAGCATACAAAAAAAGGGATAGACTTTAAACCCTTAATAATAGCAAATTGAACTGATACATTAAAATAAAGTCGATTATTGAGACTATTGTGCCGTTAAACGCCTGCTATAAAGCGATTTTCTTAATATTTCGGGATGAGATTTGATAAATCCATGTAAATACACTCACTTTGGTTTCATCGTACGCTGAAAAAGATTGCCAAACCTCACAGAAAGTCTGCTCCAAGATCAATCTTGCTTTCTTCTCATCGGTTATACTTCTGATTATAGAACCATAAATGGCTGCAGCATATTGTTTGTATAAGATTTTGAATGCAGCTGCATCTTTAGCGCGTAGTTTATTAAAGAAAATCTCCTGATCGGAAAGCCATACTTTAAAATTGGCATCCTGATTTTGATCGATGTTGCGGCTAGGTGACACTTGCATGAGATTTTGATAGTATAGCTTGAACACGATCGCCTGTCGTTTGTTTAGCGAAGTCACTAACAATCAAACAACTGAATGGAGTACTCCTTCGTAGGTTGATTAAAAATAACATTTTGACCGCCTATTTTTTCTTTTCCCACGAGAACTAAAACAGCCCAAATAATAAGGATAGATAAAAAAAATCGCTTAATTGTTTGGGAGATCAAAAATTCAGGGCTGTGTATCTGTTAGGCGAAGACATGAATAGTTTCTTCAAACATTCATTTTATTCATTTAACCTTTACAAAGGTGAATAACGCTTTATAATTCTTGTTAAGATAAGCATAAGGTCACAGATAAAAAGCAAACGAATCAGAAATATCAATACGATTATCAGGAAATTATCGCTAGAAGTAACATTTGGGCCTCCTGCTCTTCGCGGTCTGCAGGTAATAACCTATAGATATTTCGTGGGAACCATAGTCATAGCTACCGAGTTTACTCAAGCTATAATCATAGCCGTAGCCGATCCGGAGATTTTCACGCACAAAGAATTCGGTAATTAATCCGATTGCACTTCTTGCCCTCAAGTCACTTTGTAACTCCGGTTTAGGATAGAGTTTCACAGAAGTCCTGTATACACCACCCAACCAAAGTTTTTCTTTGATCATCAAAAAAGCATTTAAATCAAGTGAGGTTGGACCGTTCAGATCGTCTTTGATCAAAAAGGTCGGTTTGAACATGAAATCATTGTTCATCGGGAATACCATTCCGGCTGTTAAATAAAAGTGGGGTTTGGAAGTAATGCTGAGTAAATTATTATCCCTAAAAACAGGAAGATATTGAGTAAGTAGATTATTTGCAGAGAAACCGATAAAGAATTTTTCGTTCGAGTAATGTACGCCAGCTCTGATATCGGGTACAATCCTGCTTTCATATCCCGTTGGAATCCGGTTATCGCCAGTTTCGGTGGGATCTAACAAACTTCCATTAAGTCCCATCTGCATCACCCCTATCCCAACGCCAAATGCCAATACATTGGTTTCGGTACGGTCTAACTTAATCCTGTAAGCAAAATTACCGGATAAATTTAAGGAGCTTTGTGCTCCGATTTTATCTTTAGAAACCAAAAGGCCCAGACCTAAACTTTCTTCTTTAATAGCTTCATCAACAGAAATTGAAAGTGTTTGGGGAGCTCCCTGAATGCCCGTCCACTGTGCCCGCACAAAAGCCTGCATGTACAGTTCTTCTTTATAACCTGCATATGCCGGATTGATATAAAGACCATTGAATACATATTGCCCGAACTGTGCATTCTGCTGAGCAAATAAACACAGGCCGATTAAGTTAAATAATGCCGCTAAAATTATCTTTTTCATATCCTCACACTTTAACTTCCATTTATCTCATTACCGTTACGTAACCTTTAAACTCCTGCCATTGAGCGGTAGCGGTTTTAACTTTAAGCACATAGAAATAAGTTCCGTCTACCAAACCATTTGCCGTCCAATCGTTCAAATAGCCACTTTTTTCGAAAACGGTACTCCCCCAACGGTTGATGATGGTCAGCTGATTATCACTATAACGGTCTAACCGATCGATAAAAAAGGTTTCATTCTTGCCATCGCCATTTGGCGTAAAGACATTCGGAATCTTAAGACCGGTAATTTCCTTGGTATCAACCGATGTGTTGTTCGATGGATCGGGATCGATTTCATTGATGGTAACGGTAGCACTATTTACCACATTACCAGCCTTCATAGCTCTTACATTAACCACAAGCTCTACAAAACTGCCATTGGCCAGCGTAGGTATAGCCCAGGAAACTGTTTTGGTCTGTTCATTATAACTGGCAGTGCCTACCACTGTGGGATCGACACTTACAAATGTGAGGTTTTCGGGAAGATCGTCCTTCACCTGTACGTTGGTAGCCGTACCCAGCCCATTGTTACGCACCAACAGGTTATATTTAAATACCTCGGTATTGATTACCTGTCTGCTTTCTGATCTTTTAACAATGGAAACATCCGCTGAAATCTGTGATTCCATGATTACTTCCATTTCTTCTGAGAGATCCGAACTACAGCCACCCAGACTAAAGGTAATTACGGTATATTTTCCCGCTGAATTCACTACGTAATCCTGAGCAGTAGCACCTGCAATAGCATCTCCATTCTTAAACCATTGGTAAGAGGTTGCCCCTGTTCCATTGGCTCTTAGTTTAACGGTAACACCATGTTTAAGGTTTAGCGTATTGGGATTGTTAGATTGTGCAAAGCATACCCCCGAAAAAAACAGGAGTATGCTAAACAAACTTATCCTCAAGCTAAAAATCATGCTATAACCTTATTGACCTTAACCAACAGTGATAGTAGGTTTAGTAGGTTTGGGCGTTAAGATAACTGTAACAGTTTTTGTATCCTTACAACTAGCAGCGGGCAGGATTTGAGCGCCGCCGGTATTGTAACTTGCATCTACCGAAAACACGTAAGTTCCTGTCGCAATACCCGATTTCATAGTTAGATCGTTTCCTGTTTGGTCTACAACATCAGAAAGCGCTACTGTTGTCCCATCACGTTTAACTGTCCAAGTGTAAGTCATTGAAACGCCAGCAGGTAAAGCTGCCGAGGTAAGGTCAACTTTCACAACTGGTCTCGTCGATAAGTCAACACAAGCTGATGGAACACTCGACGATGCTAAAACAACTGGAGCTGGCAATTTATAAATATTGATTACATCTGAGATGTCACCTGGACACAAGGTCTGATCTGCGGGAATAACCTGAACCGTATAAGCGTGTGCTCCGTCTGATAAAGATGTTGGAGTGGTATATTTGCCGCCATCAACATCGGGATAGGTAATCGTTTTTACAACGGTTGTCCCATCTTTCCATATTACCTGGTCACCGGTTACTGGTACATACCCATTAAAATTTGGAGTTAGCGTCGCTGAATTTGCTCCGCAAACGTAACTTATTTGCGCAAATACGCTCACCGGGAATAAGAACATTAAGAATACAAAGATTCTCAAATAACGTTTTGTAGATTTTTTTGTCATGATTTTAGTTTGTTAGGGATGAATGATTTATTTCCTTTTTAGTTAATGGACACTGAAGGTTTGTGGGGCACATGTTTCACCCTGAAATTAAAAGGGATGGCCCGCTCGCAGCCATTTCCATTTTTAATAGTTAACACGCCGTGATAAATTGCAAAAGGGGTTGTTGAAGGGATATTAATTATTATTTCATCTGGCAGTAAAGCCTGATTTGAAACCGGAGGAAGTATATTCCCGGTCCAGGAAATACTATAAGTTATTGGATCGAAAATCGGATCAATATAGGTCATTTTGGTGCTGGTAAGTCCTTCACAAATACCAGGATCTGGCCCCAGGGTTAAATTGGGTTGTTGATTTACAGTTACATTAAAATCCACCTTTTTACTGCAGTACGTGGCATCATCTGCTACTTGATAACTAATTATAGCACCACCGCTGCCAACTGCGGTTACCTCACCGGCTGCGTCTACAGTTGCAATAGTGGCGTCGTTTGTGCTCCAAACCCCGTTTGGGTAAGCATTTGTAAATATTGAGGTCGTCCCTGCACACATTATTGACGAACCTGCAATTGATGGTACAGGAGCATATTGTTTCACTTCAACCTCGACCGCTTGTGCACCTCCGGCATTTTTACAGAGTGTAAGTTTATTTATTGCCTCTACATAATAACTGGTGGTGGCTGTTAAGATTGGCGTTGTAAAAGTTGTACCGGATTTAAGCAACACACCGCCTGTTTGCAAATCATACCAGTTATAGGTGAATGTCGGATCAGGACTAGTAACAGCCAGGGTGGTTGCGGATCCACTGCAGATTGTTGCACCGGGGACAGTAAGCGTGGGTAAGGGGTTAACCTTAAGTTTAACTCTCAACCGCTCTGAAACTGCGGTGATACAATATGTCCTACTGGACTGTACATAAAAACTGTAATCACCGGCTACAAGCCCTTTTGGCTCATAAGTTAAACCTGTATGTAAAAGTGTACCGCCTGTTTCAGCGCTGTACCATTTATACTCTGTACAATCCTGAGGATTAGTTACCTCAAAAATAGTGCTTGTCCCCTCGCAAATTTCCCTTGAATCATCAGCGACAGGGTCAATCAATGTACGGGGCTTGGCCAGTTTTCTTTTGATATCATAAATCTGAAGTGACCCTAGAACACCTGCCAATCCTCCTGTAGTAATTTCTAATCTGTCATACACTGAGGTGATGGGAAAAGTCACTACATACCTGTCTATTGAACCTGGAAAAAGCTTAAGATTTAAAAATGTCCCCGTATTATCAAAGGCATTACCAGCCTTGACGCCATTTAAATATGGCTGAATGGTAAACCCAGTTAGTAAATTAAGGTTAAGTAATCCGCCTTCTGGAGTTCCGATCATAATGCTGACAGAGTCTTTAGGCTGAGAGGGTTTGTTAAATATTGCGGTAAGGAATATTTTGTTCAACACAGATGCACCAACGTCCATTAATGCAAAACTCCCTTTATCGTTATCAATGGAAAAAAATGGATCCTGTACTCTCCCTGTGGCGTTTAACACTCCACCAATTATGGTGGGTTGCACGCCCGATAGCACATCAATAACCTCGTCGCAATCAATCTTATCGGTAGTTGTTTCCGTGATGTAGGCATGAAAGAGCTTTGCAGATAAGCCTACGGAAAGTAGATTTCCTGATACCTTTACATAAATCCCATTATATATCTGATTAGGAGTAAGGGTAATCTCCACCTCCCCAGAGCCGCTGATCACACCGGCTATATTGGTGGAATTATAAATTGGGTTAATATTTGTTGCAGTATAACCTGCATTATGCCCTGGACCCAGCAGCCCCAGCAATGGCCAATCCGCACTAATTGGCTGCAGCCCAGTATAACTTCCTATCTCTACACCACTCAACACACTTAATACTTCCGTGGGCAATGAAATTTTGATAGTAACCGGAGTATTTGCCGCAATAGATCTTGGGCCGCTACCGTTAGGATTCGTAAATTGCAAAAACTGCGTTGATGATGCTAAACCTGCAAGACCAACTCCTACGCCTAAGGTCGATGCGTCCTTAACCTGACCATTAACAGCATTTCCCGCATCAGAAATAGTACCCATAATTAGAGAACCACCCAATACTTTGAAGCCGTACTGGATCGAGCCCTGAAAATCAGCGTAAGTCCGCTTCGTATTTTCACATTGTGTTACAACTTGGGCTTGCAGATATGCAGGCATCAGGAATAACACAAACACCAAGAAGGATAGACAAGAGCGCCTTTTCAATTGTGGGTATGGGATATGGACTTAAAAAAAATAGTTTGTTTGCTCGTTGATACAAAAGTACAGCGGGCCAGCACCAGATTATTCGTTCACTTTATTCATTAAGGCCTTTTACAGCACGTAAACCCCTGTTTTGTTGATATTTATCAACAAACCGCACACTTTAAATTTAAATACAAAAACGCTGACAATTATTATGGTCTCAAGATAGAAGGAATTCCAAACGCCTTAAATTTTAATAATTTGGTGAGAAAAGAGAGCAGAAAATTATTTACAAAATAATACTTGCAAGAGAAGAGACTTATTGTATCTTTGCACCCTCTCTGGAAGCTTCCACTCCAGAGTTTAAGAAAGCCTTTCAGCAATGAGAGGCTTTTCTTATTTACGACTGGCTGAGATTAATCATCAAATAATACATCCTTAGTAATTTCTATTTGTATCAGACCAGGATAGCGTTCACCATTTGTTAGCCGATAAGTGGTTATCATCGTCAAGAACAATGCTTTTCTTGTTCCAGTCCGATACTGGAATACCTTTAGTTTATTATCAAATTCCTTTTGATAGGATTTAGTGATTTCAAAAGGTGTGGAAGAGAATTTAATTTCACAAATATTAATACAGGAATCATTTCGGTCAATAAGCAGATCAATCTGCGCACCTTGCTTTTCCTTATTTTTTAGGTATATATCTCCATACAGATATTTCTGCATATACGTTAGCTATTCCTATTGCCTTCTTGATTTGTGCAATATGTTTCAAACAAATACTTTAGAATGCATATCCACTCCAACTTTTCCACGATGTGCCCGAATAAAACTTTAACCAGGTACCCGCTCCTGCTGCTTTATTGCCATCAATGAATTTCAGATAAAAAATAGAATATTCATCAGTAAGCTTATATAATGCATCTTTAGTAGTTTTTCCGAATGGAATATAGGGTGTGATAAAGCCTGATTCGGTCAGTTCAGCCATTAGCTTTGTTGCATAACCTCCACTGCTCAGTTTACAGGCATTAATGATTTCCGTACTTGTTAAGCCTTTATTTTTTTTTTGCGAGCGCCTGTACGATATCGATGTGGTTTTCGGCCTTATCGAACAGGGAATGCTACAGGTTTTTAAATTCATCAAGAAGCAACCCTTCTTTGGTAAAAAACAGCCTATCCACAGTCTGGGCAACACTCTCGCCCGGCTCTATTTCTTTTAGGTATTGAGGGATTCCACCCATTGCCATATAAACCTGCAACAGCTGGTAGTTATCAAGTTTTATTTTCCTATATTTTAAGTATGCTGCGGTTTCACTTGCAGTAAAGGTCAACAATCTGATTCTTCGCGTCACGCGGTTATGCAGGCCGCCCCGGTTATTGATCACTTTATTGATCATCCAAGAAGCAGCAGATCCACAGATAACAACAACAAGTTTTTTTTCCTTAGATGCCCAACTGTTCCAAAAGTTTTCAAATGCGGGCAAAAATCCAGATCTGGGCGTATTGATCCAGGGAAATTCATCAATAAAAATTATGGTTCTTTCTTTTTTCACTAAGGGAGTGAGGTATTGGATTAGCATTTGAAATGCAGAGATCTAACTTTCTGGCTTAGCCAGCATAAAACCTCCTGTTACTTTTGTAAGTGAGAGAATAAAATTTTCTAACTGTTGATTTAATGTTGCGTGGTGGATCCCGGAAAATTCAAATGCAGCTTCTTTGGTAAACCCATTTCTGATTAAAAAAGTTTTTCCCACCCTCCTACGGCCGTATACTGCAATTAACTCGGGTTCACCAGATTTTTCAATTTTGTTTAACAGGAACTTTTCTTCGACTCTTCCTATTACCTGTTCCATAAACTTTTAATTTACAGCCAGAAAGGCAACAAAAAAATAAGTTTTGGCGTATTATAAAAACCTATATCACGCCAAAACTATGTTTTTATATATAGTTTTGGCGTATTATAAAAACCTATATCGCGCCAAAACTATGTTTTTACTTATAGTTTTGGCGTGATGTAAACAGATTACGAGGGGTTATTTGCTTTTAAGTATAATTACAGCTAAAGGTGGAAGATCAACGATCACAGAATATTCTTGTCCGTTATAACCTTCTAAATTGGGAACGATATCTCCCTTATTATTTATACCGCCACCATAGTAAACGATATCATCGGTATTAAAGATCTCCGTCCATTTGGTTTTAAAAGGAACACCAATTTTATAATTCTCACGCACTACAGGCGTTAGGTTTACAGTGATTATCAAGGTATCTTTTGCTTTTGGCCCCTTTCGCATAAATGTGAAGATAGATTCATTTGCATTGTCTGCATCAAGCCATTGAAAACCTTCGTAACTAAAATTGAAGTGATATAAGGCAGGTTCTTCCCGATATAAGAAGTTTAGAGCCTTAACCGTTTCTTGCATTCCTTTATGAGGTGGGTGCTGCAATAAGTGCCAATCCAGCGATTGAGTAAAATTCCACTCATTAGTCTCACCGAATTCGTTCCCCATAAACAGCAGCTTTGCTCCGGGATGTGTAAACATATAACCGTAAAGCGCCCTTAGGTTTGCGAATTTCTGCCAATCATCCCCCGGCATCTTATACAACATAGGAGATTTACCATGAACCACCTCATCATGTGAGAAGGGCAACATAAAGTTTTCGGTAAAGGCGTAGGTCATGCTAAAACTCAGCTGGTGGTGATGGTGTTTTCTACCCAAGGTCTCTACCTTGAAATATTTCAGCGTATCGTTCATCCAGCCCATCATCCATTTCATTCCAAAGCCCAGTCCGCCGGCATGCACCGGATGGGTAACCCCTGGATAAGTGCTACTTTCTTCGGCGATAGTTTGCACACCATCATAATTACCATAAACGGCAACGTTCAGATCCTGCAGAAACTGAATAGCACCAAAGTTTTCACTCCCGCCATATTCGTTGGTAGCGGCATCGCCATCTTCTCTAGAGAAATTAAAGTATAACATGGATGCCACTGCATCTACCCTTAATCCATCAGCATGATACTGATCAATCCAGAACAAGGCATTACTGATCAAAAAAGAACGTACCTCATTTCTATCGTAATTGAAGATGTATGATTTCCAATCGGGATGAAAACCTTTGCGCATATCGGCATGTTCGTACAAATGCGTTCCATCGAACTCATATAAACCATGTCTGTCACCTGGAAAGTGAGAAGGCACCCAATCCAATATCACTGCAATATTGGCTTTATGTAACTCATCAATCAGGTACATCAAGTCCTGCGGAGAGCCATAACGCGAGCTTGCTCCGAAATATCCAGTAATCTGATATCCCCAGCTTGGAAAATATGGAAATTCCATTACCGGCATCAGCTCTACGTGCGTAAAACCCATTTCTTTTACATAGGGAACAAGTCTGCTGGCTACTTCCCTGCAGTTTAACACACGCTCTGGATTATCCGGATCGCGTTCCCATGAACCTAAATGTATTTCGTAAACAGATATAGGCTGATCTAAAGCATTCAACTTTGCCCTTTTATTAAGCCACGCCTTATCTTTCCAGGTATAATCAGTATCCCACACAATACAGGCCGTTTGTGGCGGATGTTCCCACCTTCTGGCATAAGGGTCGCCTTTTAAATGTTCAGATTCGTCAAAACCTTTAACAAAATATTTATAAACCTCGCCCTTTGCTATACCAGGGATAAAACCCTCCCAAATACCAGATTTATCCCAACGTTTGCTGAGCGGATGGGCTGAGTTGTTCCAATCGTTAAAATTACCGACTACTGTTACTTTAATGGCGTTGGGCGCCCATACCGAAAAATAAGTTCCGGCTACTCCATCGACGGAAATTAAGTGCGAGCCCATTTTTTCATACAGCCTAAAATGTTTTCCCACCAGGAAAAGATCAATGTCGTAATCGGTAAATAAACTGTGTACCCAAACAGATTTCTTTTTATCGATCTTCGGTAACGCTGCTTTTTTTGCAGGAACTTTTTTTGCTGCTGACATAGATATTTTGGCTAGATAAATGAAGCCCCAAACACTAAACAGCGTTTGGGGCTAAATGTTACAGACTTAGAATCTGTATATCGGTAAAGTTTTTATTGCATTTAAAATGCAGGATGTTTTTATCATCAGTATGGAAATCGGTAACCTCTTTATTATCAATGATAATCTTTTTCACCGGGAATTTGACACCGATCACATTGCAAACATAAAACTCATAATTTGGCGTATATAACCCTTCACTACGCTGGTTAACCTTAATAGCCTGTGTATCACCTTTTACAGTAAATTTCTTTTCAAGATAAATATCCTGCTCATAAGCGAAAGTATCTCCATGATCTTCGTACATATACGAATTGACCTCGTAATCGCTGTGATAAATATTCAGGGTGACTTCAGTAATCGATTTTTCATCAACATATTGCATCACCGGATATTCTGGTAAAACAGTTCCTGCACGCACGAACATCGGCATACTGTCAATCTTCGCATCAACTGTATATTCATTACCGCCCTCCAAAATTTCATTGGTCCAGAAATTATACCAGGTTCCTTTTGGCAGGTAAACTTTTCTCGATATTGCCCCCTGCTCCAAAACGGGGCAGATCAACAGTTTATCGCCATAACAGAACTCATCCTGACGGAAGCTGTTGCTGATATTTTCCTGTTCTAACATCACTAATGGCCTTAAAATAGGAAAACCATAACGGTGATGTTCCCAGAATACCGAATATAAGTAAGGCATCAAGCGATACCTTAATTCGATAAACTTACGGTTAATGTCTTCGAAAAATTCGCCAAAACTCCAAGGTTCACGTTCTGCGGTATCTCCGGCAGAGTGCGCGCGCATAAAAGGAGAGAATGTTCCCAGCTGTATCCATCGGGTAAACAATTCACCATCCGGCTCCCCACTAAATCCACCGATATCTGTTCCACAGAAAGGAACTCCCGAAACTGATAAACGCTGGCACTGGATGTTTCCGATTTTTAAATGCTCCCATGTGGCAATATTATCGCCTGTCCACACACTTGCATAACGTTGCATACCCGCGTAACCTGCCCTTGTGATGGTAAAGGGACGTTTATTGCGCATGAGTTTTTTTAGTCCTTCATAAGTTGAACGGACCATCTGCATACCATAAACGTTATGTGCTTTACGGTGCGAACCACGGTAACCATCATAATTATGGCGTACATCATTAGGGAATGTGCCTGAACCAAAAACAGCCGGTTCGTTCATATCGTTCCAGAAACCAGCTACGCCCATATCTACCAGTTCCTTATACAAGTTGCCCCACCAGGTACGCACTTTGGGATTGGTAAAATCGGGAAATTGACAACGGCCCGGCCAAACATGCCCTTCCATATAATAATCATCGCTACGGCGACAGAAAAATCTTTTTTCTTTACCTTCTTTAAAAACCCAGTAATCATCATCCACTTTAATTCCCGGATCAATCATCACCACAGTTTTAAAACCATCATCCGAAAGTTCTTTGATCATTCTACGTGGGTCAGGAAAATATTTTTTGTTCCAGGTAAAACAGCGGTATCCGTCCATATAATCGATATCCAGATAAATGGCATCGCATGGAATCTTGCGTTCTCTGAACTGCTTTGCTATTTCTTTAACCTTGGTTTCTGGATAATAACTCCAACGGCATTGCTGATAACCCAAAGTCCATTTTGGTGGCATAGGGTGTGTTCCGGTTAAGGTCGCATAGCGTTTAACCACATCCATAATGTGCGGTCCGTGGATATAATAATATTGCAGTTCACCTCCATCGGCCCAGAAACTGGTTTTATTTACATCTTCGCCACCAAAATCAAAGTATGATTTAAAGGTATTATCGAAGAAAATACCATAAGCGGCCTGATTGTGCAAACCGATATAAAAAGGTATCGTACGGTAAAGTGGGTCCTGGTTCCAGCCGAAGGAATAGGCATCCGTGTTCCAGTTTTCGAAACGGCGGCCACGCAGGTTAAAATTGCCCGACTTATCACCCAGACCAAAGAAATTTTCTTCGGGATGACATTTTTTAGTCGCGTAAATATAATATCCGCCAAAATCTACATTTTCTTCCCAGTGCATAGAGTTGGCTTCATCTACCATCACCACATTGGTAATATTATCGGAGAAAGAAACATGAAAGTTTGCTTTTTCTATTTTACAGGTTACAGAATGTGTAGAAATGGTATAATGATCTTCATGTTCCTGCATTTTGAAAACAGATACTTTTTGATCTACTTCAGGCACTGCGTAAGAGAAATCATCGAGAAAAACACCGTGTGGCGCGAGGCGAACACGGATAATATCGTCGCTTACCACCCTTATCTCTACCCTGGCATCCCCATCTGAAAAATAAAAACGGTTACCTTCTTTCTTTACTTTCTTTACTGCTCCAAGATATTGTTTAACAATTGGCTTTACAGATATATCAACCGGGTTGTTTAAATGCTGTATTTCTTGTTCCTTTTCGATCAGCTCACTGGTCTCGTTAGGTTTGTCGTTTTGCGCTTCCATCCTTATTTATTCAAATTTTTAAATTCATAGCTCTTAAACTGGGATGTGCTTAAGAAAGTACTATAATACAAATATTTTATAAAAGGGCTGTAGCTTTTTTTCAAAAGATGCATTTAATAGTGTAAGTTTTACACTAACTCAAGCTATTTAACAATCAGATCTCTTTATTGAAAGAGATTCTTTAATTAATTTGACAGCTTCAAATGTAAAATAAGTACAGGATAAATGACATATAACCGACTATTTCTCTTAAATTCTATACCGTAAATATTCATAACAGAAAAGGATGTACATAGAATTTGCCGCTAACATCATCTTGCAGATAAAATAAACATTAATATATAAACAATTTTGTTTATTTTTGAATATGGAAAAGCTGATCAGTAAATTTAAAGGCATTCATCCCGGTTTTATACTGGAACGGGAACTAAAAAAAAGGGGGCTTAAGAAAGGTCCTTTAGCGCTTTCTATGAACGAATACCCTCAAATACTAAATGATATTACAAAAGGGAAAAGAGGAATGACAGCGGCGCTCTCTATAAAACTAGATCAAATTCTGGGATTGGAAGAAGGCACAATGCTGATTCTCCAAACATATTACGAAATTCAAAAGGAAAAAGACAAACGAAGTTTAGCCGATAAGCCTAACTTATCAATTATCAGAAAAATCTTGTTCTGGGACACTGATTTTGATAAAATTAACTGGCAAACACAATATCAATCTGTTATAGAGAGAGTTTTAGAACGCGGAAATAGTGAAGAGAAAAATGAGCTAATTAGATACTATGGTCAGGATAAAATAAATAAAGTAACAAAAAGTACTAAAGGACGTGAGCGAAGAGAAACATCGCTCAAATAATCAAGCTGCATTATGTACTGGAATACTGTAAATCAATTATTGAAAAGTAGTTTGCTCCAACTTATGCAAGCAGAAGAACTATCTGCTTTTCGATTGGTTGGCGGAACCGCACTTAGTCTTTATCTTGGCCACCGCTTATCGGTTGACATCGATCTTTTTACTGATGCAGCTTATGGATCAATCGACTTTAATCTTATCGAGGAGTTTCTTCGAGGCAAGTTTCCTCATGTTCAAGGTGATTTTGGTCAATTTGCCGGCCTTGGAAAATCCTATCTTATTGGCACCCAAAAAGATAACATTGTTAAACTAGATCTTTTTTACAGCATGGATCCATTTTTTGATGCTATTGTTCATACTGATGATGTACGCATGGCTTCGGTACCGGAGATTATTGCTATGAAAATGGACGTAATATTAAGAGGTGGCAGAAAGAAAGATTTCTGGGATATACATGAGCTATTGGATAATTATAGCCCAAACGAAATGATCGCTTTACATAAGAAACGTTTCGAATGGACACACGATGATAACCAAATCAGGAATAATTTCATCGATTTCAACATGGCAGATAACGATTTTGACCCAATATGTTTAAAAGGCAAAATCTGGGAATTTATTAAAGAAGATTTAACTGAAGCGATTGATAAACAATAATAAACTCATTTATACATATTCCATTTACAAAAAGCCCTCTCCACTTCTTAAAGTAGAGAGGGCTTTTAGTAGAAATCTAAAGTTGTTATGGGTTAAAGGCAATTCCTAAATAGTAAATCGCACCTGCCATAGGGTTACCGTAAGAAGTGATATAATATTTGTTCAACACATTAGAACCACCCAATTTAATTATCGATTGAACTGAAGGGATTCTTAAACTTACCTGAGCATCTAAAGAGCTGTAAGCAGGCACCTGTCCTGAGGCAAAAGAAGAATTCCAATAGAATTGATCCTGCCAGCGGTAAGAAAGATTGAAACCAAAGTTTTTGATAATTTCTTTGTTTCCAAACCCTAAGTTATAACGGATTTTAGGCGTATTGAAATCATTGATATAATTTACAGGAAGATCGCCTATCTTGTTGTAAGAAACGTTACCGCTGATGGTATACTTACCAATTAAATAATCTAAGCCTAAAGCTGCGCCGTAAGAAGTTACTTTACCCTCTGCGTTAACAGGCACACCAAATTTAACAAAGCTTCCGCCAACATTCTGGTACACATCTACCGCAGTGATAAAATTTTTATAAATGTTATAATAACCAGAGGCATCTACCAATAAATTTGGGAGCAGTAAACCTTTGTAACCTAACTCATAAGATTGAACACTCTCCGGACGAACGCCACGGCTATCGAAATTATAAGCCTGTAATAAAGCTGGATTTGGCGCTCCTGTAGACGCTGCCGAAGCCAGATATGCACGGTAACTTACATCTGTATAAGGTTTATTGGTATCAAGGTGATATTTATCGAACATGATTTCGGGCAAGCCACCAATCAAACGTTGTGTACCGCCACCTACAGATAAATCTATATATTGATTTTGTGTGGTTGGGTTACGGTAACCCGTTTGATAAGAAACCCTGATATTATTGTTTTTAGCCACTGTAAAAACACCGGTTACCCTTGGGGTAAACCTGCCTTCAAAATTCTGGCTTTTATCGTAACGGCCCGCAAAGGTTAATTTAACTTTATCATTAAAGAATTTTTTACCGATCTGTGCGAATGAACCATATTCCTTAATATCAATAGAATTTGTTAAATCGTTAAAAATTGTACCTGCAGAATTCAGGTCATAAAGACGGTAAGATGCCCCTACCTGAAACTCAACCACTTTATTAAAAAGATTGGTGAAGTTGTACAATCCTTCATAGTGGTAGAGATTGGATTTATCATCGAATTTCGCACCATAAATGCCTTTACTCGGATCGGAAGCACTGATTGTAGTGTTCATGATCTGATCTTTGGCCTGAAGAAACTGTGGGGAACCTGGGGCAAAATAGGCACTACCACCAGATGAGGCCGAATTGGCTGCTGTTCTTGCGGTAATCTGCGCTTGTGCATCTGTTTGTCCAAGTGATCTTGCACCAACATAATTACCAACATACTCAGGGAACCAAGCCTGAGAAACTTTCGATTTTTCATTGATATAACTTCCCAGAATAGAAGAAATATAAGAGTCGCCAGAACGTTCCTGTGTGGTATACCCACGTAACATAAAATCTTCTCCTTTTAACTCCAGCTTGTACTGGCCGATGTTAAAATTACGCAGTGAATATCGGTCTGATCCTGTATACACGGAAGTTCCCGTTCCCCAGTTTGCCTGAAAAGTTGCCTGCACCGTACTACTGAGATTATAATATAAAGCTCCAGAAGCTTTTAGCGATTTAGTGTCATAATCTACCAGATCTGCCTCCTGATAACCATTTCTGGTAATATTTTGATTTGGTATTAACCCTGGCGTATTTAATCCAACATAAAATGGCCTGGTTTGGGCATTTGTAGAAAGAAATGTCGTAATCTGTGCTGGAGTCGGAACCATACCGCCAGTGGCCAATCCATAATTTTTGATATAGGTTGCCGTTCCCGATGCCAATACACTTTGCGCCACATTTCTCATGTTTTGACTTAACTCATCGCCATAAGTGTTTATCCCATCATAGTTCGGATCCGATTCCCTGGTTCCGGGCTTAACGGTGCGCGAAACCCGATCGAAATTTGAATAATTGTTCCCGAACCAATCTTTAGCCTGCAAAAATGAAAAAGCAGCCTTTACGCCAAATTTATTGTTCCACGATTTTGCCATACGCACATCCAACTGATTAAATGGCTCTACAGCACTATTATCGTCGTTAACATGGTTTACACCAGTTTTATATTGAAAACTAGCGCCAGGATATTTAAACGGATCTTTTGAAGTCATTAACAATGTACCGTTAATGCCACCTGCACCATACAGGGCAGATGAAGCCCCTGGTAAGAGCTCAACATTATCCACATCGAGCTCGGTAATACCCACAATGTTACCTACAGAAAAGTTAAGTCCCGGTGCCTGGTTATCCATTCCATCGATGTATTGATTGAAACGTGTATTACCATTTGAATTAAAACCACGTGTATTGATGGATTTAAAAGTTAAACTCTGCATACTGCTTTCAACTCCCTTCATATTGTTAAGGGCATCGTAAAATGAAGGTGCTGCAATCTCCCTGATTGAGGCCGCGCTCATCCGTTCAATGGAAACCGGCGATTCTAAAATACGTTCAGGCGTACGTGATGCCGAAACCACCACATCACCACCCAATACAATAGCTGTTTCCAGCTCCAAACTGATGCCAGACGTGGTTCCGGTAACCTGCTGCTCGACCGTACCATAACCTACATAAGATGCTACTAAGGTAAAAGGTACTTTAGCCGTTGTTGTAAAGGTGAAACTACCATTTGCTGTTGAGGCGGTTCCTCCAGACTGGCCTTTGATGGTCAAACTTACGCCTGCCAGTCCTTCTTTTGATTGCTTATCTTTTACGGTTCCACTTACCGTAATGCTCTGTGCCTGTGCTGCAATATTAATTGTGCACATTAAGAATAACACATAGAAGATCTGTGTAAAAATTCTGCTCATAAAAGATTGTTAATTTGGTTATTGGGTGATTAGTTAATTCGGTTGTTTGTATTATTAGTTATATAAACTTAAATTCTTTTTTTGAATTATACAAATTATGTCAGCATAATAATTTCGATTCAAATTATAATTTTGATTGATATACAGTTTGTTGTATTTTGCAATGACCATAAACCGTCATTTTGCCCTATCTTAGTAAACTGACTTGTTAGCTAACCATTATGAATAAAATTAAAGCCCTATTCTGCGTCATTATTCCGATAGCATTAGCTTTTTTATTTAACACCAAATTAGGTAGTACGCCTCCGCTGTTGAAATTCCTAAATCCTTTTATGGGTTTTTGGCAAAATGCAGAGAATAATCATTTTATGTTTAACCATAAAGCAAAAATTACAGGGGCAATAGATAAGATTGAGATCGTTTTCGACGATAGAATGATCCCACATATTTTTGCGCAGAACGATCATGATCTTTATCTGGCGCAAGGTTATGTAACTGCTATGCACCGCCTTTGGCAGATGGATTTTCAGACCCGTTTCGCCGCCGGAAGAATTAGCGAGGTAGTTGGTGAGAAAGCCATTGAGGTTGACCGTTATCAGCGCAGGATGGGTATGGTTTATGGCGCAGAAAATTCGTTAAAGGGCATGATGGCCGATCCGAAAGCAAAAGAAATGATCCTAGCCTATACCGAAGGGATCAACGCCTATATCAAAACACTTTCTAAAGCCAATTACCCGTTAGAATATAAAATACTGGATTTTAAGCCGGAAGACTGGACGCCTGTAAAATGCGCTTTGTTGTTGAAACAGATGTCGGCAGTTCTGGCGATGGGTTCGGACGAATTTTATATGACCAACATCCTGAAAAAATTCGGCCCGGAAGTGACCAAAGATCTTTTTCCTGATTACCCGTTCCGTGAGGACCCTATTATTCCGGTAGGTACAAAATGGAATTTCTCTCCCTTGCCGGTACCTAAAACACCGCAGAGTTTCACTCAGGCACAGACCGGTGAGGTAAAAACAAAAGAAAAAGTGGAGGGTATCGGGAGTAACAATTGGGCACTATCAGGCACAAAAACTGCTTCCGGATATCCGATTCTCGCAAACGATCCACATTTGGATTTAACACTCCCATCAATCTGGTATCAGATCCAGTTGCACGCGCCCGGGGTAAATACCTACGGTGTTTCATTACCCGGCGCACCCGGGGTAATTATTGGTTTTAATCAAAAAATAGCCTGGGGGGTAACCAACGTCGCTGCAGATGTGCTCGATTTTTATCAGATCAAGTTCAAAGACTCCTCACATAACCAATATTGGTACAAAAACGCATGGAAAGCCACCACAAAAAGATTGGAGACCATAAAGATCCGTGGTGGAAAAGATGAAGTAGATACCGTTTACTACACGCACCATGGTCCTGTAGTTTACTTTCAGAAACCAAAATACAGTAGAGCCAATAATGTGCCTGTTGGCGATGCTCTGAGATGGATAGCACACGAAGAGTCAAATGAACTGATGACTTTTTACTACCTGAACCGTGGAAAAAATTACAACGATTACCGCAAGGCTTTAACTTTTTATACCGCACCTGCACAGAACTTTGTTTTTGCCAGTGTAGATAATGATATTGCGATCACCCCGAATGGTAAATTCCCCTTGAAATGGAAGGACCAGGGCAAATTCATCCTGGATGGCACCGACCCAGCTTACGATTGGCAGGGCTGGATCCCAAATGCACAGAATCCTACCGTTAAAAATCCACCACGCGGTTTTGTAAGCTCGGCCAACCAGTCTTCTACCGATAAGACTTACCCTTATTATATCAACTGGGAGTTTTCGCCATATGAACGTGGCAAGCGGATCAATGATCGCCTATCGGCCATGAACAAAGCTACTTTAGACAGTATCCGCCTCATGCAAACTGACAACTATAGCATTATGGCACAGAACCTAGTTCCTGCTTTATTACCATTATTGAACAACGAGCAGTTAAATGCCACGCAAAAAGAAGCATTGGCTTACCTGAACAAATGGAATAAACGTTATGATGCCCATGAGATCGCAGCCAGTGTATTCGAAATTTGGACCAAACGCTTATCATACGATATCTGGGCTGATGAATTTGAAGTCAAGGGGATTCCCATGCGTTACCCATCAAGAGACCGTACCGTTGAAATGATTTTAAAAGAACCAAATGCTTCTTGGTATGACAATATCAATACTCCTAAAAAAGAAACACTTTCTGACCTGGTAAACGAAGCTTTTAAATATAGCTGCGATAGTCTGGAAAGACGGTTCGGACCGATAAACAAGGATTGGGACTGGGCAAATGTGAAACAGAGCAATGTGCCGCATCTGGCCAAAATACCTGGCTTTGGATCGAAAGTATTGCAGATTGGGGGTGCAAAATCGACTATTAATGCGTTGGGCGAAAGCAACGGGCCTTCCTGGAGAATGGTGATCGAACTGGGTAAAATACCCAAAGGGCATGGCGTTTATCCCGGCGGCCAGTCTGGAAACCCGGGCAGTAAATTCTACGACAATATGATCGATACCTGGGCTAATGGTAAACTGTACGATCTGTTTTATATGCAAAGTGCCGACGATAAATCGGGCACAATTATTTCTCGTTTAAAAATTTCTAAATAAGTAAAAATGGTTTTTATTGTTATCGCCGTAATCTGTTTCCTATTGCAAATGATCGCCCCCTGGTGGATTATTATTGTAATTTCTTTTGCCACTTGCGGCATCATCGGTAAAACCGGTAAAATAGCTTTCTGGCAGTCATTTCTGGCCATTTTCTTACTTTGGATCGGTTATGCCCTGTTTAAAAGCTTGCCCAATGATAATGTACTTGCAGGCCGTGTAGCGGTAATGACAGGTATAAAACTATGGTGGGCGCTTTTATTGGTTACCGGATTTTTAAGTGGTTTGGTAGCCGGAATAAGCGGTTACTGCGGGTACCAATTCCGTATGGCAATGCTCGCAAAAAAAACTGACGAGAAAATAGCATAATGCTTTGTACTTTTACAGCGTGAATTTAAAAGCTGAGGATATATTTTCGATAAAAAGCAAGGGTGAGTTTAACGCACTGGCTTTAAATATTTTTAAGTTACAGGCCCAAAACTGTAATGTTTACCGTGAATATATCTTTCATTTGGGAATTGATGCTGATGAAATCACTGAAGTTGCTCAAATTCCATTCTTACCGATCAGTTTTTTTAAAAGCCATTCCGTTTTAAGCAGTACCAACCCTATTGAAGTTACCTTTAGCAGTTCGGGCACGACAGGCATGGTACAGAGCAGTCATCATGTGACTGATGTTAGTCTGTATGAACAAAGTTATCATCAGGCATTTACCGAGTTTTATGGGGATGTAACCGAATATTGCTTTTTGGCCTTATTGCCCTCCTATCAGCAACGTTCCGGATCATCACTGATTTATATGGTCAATGATCTGATCGAAAAGAGTAAACATCCTCAGAGCGGCTATTTTTTATATAACCACGAAGAACTGTGGCAGGCCCTGCTCGAACTTAAAGCACAAAACCAGAAAACGGTTTTAATTGGCGTAACTTACGCCTTACTTGATTTTATTGAGCAATTCGATATCGATTTCCCTGAACTGATCGTAATGGAAACCGGGGGAATGAAGGGAAAACGTAAAGAAATGGTGCGTGAGGAATTACATCAACAATTGACAAAGGGATTCGGGGTAAATGCAATCCATAGTGAATACGGGATGACAGAATTGCTTTCTCAGGCCTATTCGTTGGGTGAGGGTATTTTCAGATGCCCTTCGTGGATGCAGATTCTGATACGCGATACCAATGATCCTTTGAGTTTGATCGATAATGGAAGAACAGGTGGCATCAATGTGATTGATCTGGCCAACATCAATTCTTGCTCGTTTATTGCCACTCAGGACTTAGGGCGTATAAATCCCGATCAAAGTTTTGAAGTATTGGGCAGGTTTGATAATGCCGATATCAGGGGATGTAACCTTTTGGTACAGTAAAACCTTAGTTTACCTTATCCGAACAGCTGGCACAAATGCCCGTGGCGATGAGGTTCAAATGCTCCACCTTGAAGCCTGCGGGAACTTTTAAAGCCGGAATTTTAACGCTATCCAGGCAATAAATTTTATGGCAGTTATCGCAGTTAAAATGCACATGCTCATCGCGGTGCTCGTGGGCACTGCAATTATCCGAACAAATGGCATAATTTGCTGTTCCCTGCTGATCTAAAACTTTATGTATTATGCCTTTTTCTTCAAAGGCCTGTAACACGCGGTACAAAGTAACCCTGTCCGCATCCTTGCCCATTACCTGTTCTAAATAAGGTTGAGAAGTTGCAGAATCCCTACCACTCAAAATCTCCAATACCTGCAACCGTGGGGTAGTTCTTTTTAGTCCGTTTTTAACCAAAAGTTTTTCGAAACGCTCTGTGTTATTTTCCATAGCAATACAAAAATAAGCAATTAATTGATGATTCTGGCATTTTTGATGGTTATCGGCGGGGCGTAACTGGCATCTTTTTGTTCCAATTTTAAAATTCCCTTCACGTGGATCGGTTTTTCATTATAAGGCACAGGACTTTCCATTTCGACCATAATCATTACCGGAATGCCATTCTGCCCACAAAAATAGCATTGATTGATCGGCAGGGTAGCCAGCAGGAATTTCTGTTGCTTCTGACCGCTTTTTATCGGGATAAGATAACCTGTGAGTTCAAATTCACGGCTATCAAACCGTTTAATGGATTCAGAAAATAATGGCAAAAGTTCGTTCTTCTCAGTGAGTTCGAATTTTACCGAACCGATTACATCCCAGTTTAAAGAGCGTAACCGATCGCTTGCATTATGTTTCTGCATCTGGGCCAGGGCAACATTCCCCCAAAAAAAGAGGAAAATAAAATATATTTTTTTCATCTTTTAACGGCATCTAATAGAAAAAAGGTGGACCGGCTATCACCGGAATCGTTGATGACAAATTTGCCTTTAAGTACAACAGGATCTTCTGTCCAGGTGATTGGCTTCAATGTTTTAACCTCTATCATCGAAGGGATATCCCCTGATCCACAGTAAGGGCAAGAGGCAACGGGGACGATAGAAAACATAAATTCGGTAAAACTGTTGCCAACCTTGGTGGGAATGATGTATCCGGGAAGCTCTACAAGCTTATTATTGATTGCTTTCAGTGCAGGTGGGAAAACTGCCTGCCAAACCAGGGGCTTCACCTGTTTATCATATTTCAACCCGATCAGGTCCCAGGTAGGTGTGCGCATTTCGGTATGAATGCTTACCTGTGCAACTGCGGTAAAAGAGCCGAGAAGTAATAAAATCAAGATATATTTTCTCATCATAACTGTTTTGCATTTAACAAGAAAAACTCACTCCTGTCATCACCAGAATCATTAATTACGAATATACCCTTAAGTTTAATGGGCCTTTCTGTAATGGGGATTGCACTTAACATTTTTACCTGCACCATTGATGGTATGTCTCCCGCGCCACAATAAGGACAGGATGCAATAGGAACAACGGAGAACATGAATTCAGTAAATCTCGCCCCTACCTTGGTAGGAATGATGTAACCGGGCAGTTCAATCATTTTATGCTGCAATGCTTTCAGTGCCGGCGGAAAAATACTTCCCCATTTTCCGGGTGAAATTTCGGCATCATACCTTAGCCCGATTACATTCCAGGTAGGCGTGCGCATCTCGGTATGTACCTTTACCTGCGCCCCTGCGACATGTGCACCTAAACACAAAGCAAGCTGTAAGACTAATTTCCTCATCACATTAACCCTCTTTAGTTAAAGTTTTGGCAATATCAACCTTATAAATCTGCATAGCGGGTATGAGTGATGCCAACGTGCCGATAAGTAGCCCGATCCAGATCAAATATACTTCCTGTGGAACTGCCATAAACCCTGTTAATTTTGCCTGCGATGATTGTTGATAGGCACCGATCAATTCCAATGCCAAATGACCAGTTAACAAACCAAAAATGGCGCCGATAAGGGTTACTAAAATCCCTTCGAACATCACCAGAAAAAAGAGCTTCCCTTTCGATGCTCCAAGACAGCGCATAATGGCCAGATCGTATTTTCGCTCTTTCATGGCGTTATAAAGGCTGATAAAAATACTTAATGCTGCAATGCCCATAATGAAAACTGCAAACCACTGCAGGGTATCGATTCCAACACCGATAAGCGAGAATAACCTTGCACTTTCCATCGCGGGAGAGGCCGCCTGCATATTGGTACTCTGATTAACCATCCTAGGAAAAAGAACAATCGACATCGGCGATTTATATTGTACCAGTAGCGCAGTAATCTGTTTATCATTAATCTCTTTGTTTTCTGCTATTGTCGCATGATGATCGTCCGCCCCTTGCTGTCGTTCTTCATGCATTTTGTACACGCTGCCGATATTGGTCAGTATCAGGTTATCAGTAATATTCCCCTGTGGCTTGAGTATTCCGCTCACCCGATAAGCATGTTGTTTATGTATATCGCCATTGCCCGTTAAACCATGTGCACCGAAAAAAGAATCGCCTAGTTTTAGTTTCGAATCGCTGGCCACCGTGCTACCAATGGTCACTTCCAAATCCTTTCGCCAAAAAGTACCTTTCAGTACAGACAATCCATACAGATGTGAGAAAGAGCTATCGGTTCCAACAATCCTGTAGCCGTTATAATTATCGCCCAATGCCAAGGGCACAGCCCGCTTAACCATCGGGTTATGAGCTAACTTGTAAGCATCCTTTGCGGGGATATTCCCAGTTGGGTAATCGATATGGTAAACACTGCTCAGTATCAATTGTAAAGGACTTCCCTTCGCCCCCACAACCAGATCTATGTCCTTTGCATTTTTCTCCAGTTTATTTCCGATCTGATCGGAAGCTAAAAAGAGGATCGAAAGGATAGCTATACCAAAGGCGACCAAAATAATGTTCAGGATGGTAGTGAGTTTATTCCTGACCAGATTTTTATAGCTGATTTTAAAAATATTCATTACAGTAGGTAGGTTTTAGTAATATGTTCCCGAACCCTTTGGTCGTGCGTGGCAATGATCAGTGCGGCACCGTTATCCTTCGCCTGCGAGGTGAGCATCTGAATTACATGTGCTGCATTTTCATCATCCAAACTTGATGTTGGCTCATCAGCAATCAGCAGATCCGGCCGGTTTACCAATGCCCGGGCTACCGAAACCCTTTGCAACTGTCCCTGGCTTAATTCATCAGGATATTTTTTGGCCAGGCTGGCAATACCAAGATCGTTTAAGAGCAAAACATTACGTTCATGATCGATCTTTAAACCAGCCATTACCGCCGCAAGCTCAAGATTATCGAGTACATCAAGTGAGCGCACCAGGTGCGGCCGCTGGAAGATAATGCCGATATGCCTTCCCCTGAAACGGTCCATAGCTTTTGCAGGTAACTGATATAATTCAGTATTGTTGATTAAAATTTCACCTGCTGTTGGTTTCAACAGACCAGCGATAATATTCAACAAGGTGCTCTTACCACAGCCCGATGCGCCGAGCAAGAGCCATTGCTCCATATCTGCAACTTCCCAATCGGGAAAGGCTATCTTTCTACCCTTCTCATAAATATGGGCTAACGAGTGTATATTAATCATGATGCGCTACCTTTTTCATTTTTTTGATAGTGATATTTTTGATCGCGTAACGCCTGTAAAGTTCTATCCCATCATTTGTGCCGTGCTTACAGGCAGGATTTAACATTGTGATAAGCAGCAACGCGGGGATAAAAAGAATTTTATAATTCCTGGTCATATGAGTTGGAAGGGTTAAATTTTAGTGTTGATGATCTATCGCGCAAGATTTAAGCATCCGTAAATTGATAAAATGTGCCGCGGCAATGGTAAAACCGCCAAGCGGGATCAGTACTGGCTCTAGCAACTCAATCCCAGAGAAATGCCCAAATGCAATACAGGCAAAACCTAAAATAAGCACAACAACAGGGACAATGCGATGGTGCTGTTTTCGATACGCACTGCTCAAGCTCCATATGCCCAGAACTAACGAAATGGTGATCATAGTAATCTCGACAGCATCATTGGCTAAAAATCCCATACCCCACATCGGCAATACAGTAATCAAAAATGGTAAGGCTGCGCAGTGTATGGCGCAAAGTCTTGAGGCAGTAATGCCGATCCTGTCGAGGTTAATCTTATAGCTCCGTAGTTTCATTAAAATAAATTTAGTTCGCAAATATAAAAGCAATAAGGTTGCATTTAAAATAATCAACGTTATATTTGCAACATAATTGCATTAACATGATAAAGAAATTACCCGTAACTGTATCAAGCGGTTTCTTGGCGAGTGGTAAAACCACTTTACTCAACGCTAACCCAAAAAAAAAAGAAAGATTTAAAGGTAGCAGTAATAGTAAATGATATAAGCGAGGTAAACATCGATGCTTCTATGATGACAAACCAGCACAGCTTATCCAAAACAGAATAAAAATTAGTCGAAATGAGCAATGGCTGCATTTGTTGTACGCTGCGCGGGGATTTAATGATAGAAGTGGAAAAACTGGCTAAAGAAAACCGGTTTGATTATCTGTTGATTGAAAGTACCGGGATTTCTGAACCTATCCCGGTTGCTCAGACCTTCTCTTTTATTGACGAAACCTCTGGCACAGATCTGAGCAGATTTAGCAGGTTAGACACCATGATAACTGTTGTAGATGCATATAATTTCTATAAGGATTTTGGATCTGCGGAAAAACTGGCCGACCGAAATATGGTTGATGATATTGAAGACAGGCGCACCATTGTAAATCCGCTTACCGACCAGATTGAATTTGCCAATGTAATTTTATTGAATAAAACCGACCTGGTGAGTGATAATGATATTAAAATTTTGAAAGCCCTGATCTCAAAACTGAATCCAAACGCTAAAATTTACGAAACACTTTTGGAGAAGTTTATCCAGGCTTAATTTTAAGTACCGGATTATTTGATTTTGAAACAGCCTCCAAAGGCGCAGGTTGGAAAAGAGAGCTCGAAGAAATTCATCAACCTGAAACTGAAGCATATGGAATAAGCCCTGTAGTTTTCAGATCAAAAAAACCGTTTCATCCTGAACGATTCTGGAACTAAATCAATAAAGAAATTCCGCAGAACATCATCCGCTCAAAAGGTATTTTCTATCTTGCGGCCATGCCAGGGCAGGCCATAAATTTTTCACAGGCCGGCGGCTCGTTGCGCATTGATTCAGCAGGTATTTGGTGGGCACGTATGAATTTAGCAGAAAGAAAGCAGTATACGGACTATTTAGAAAACAGGAATGAAATACATGCCGGGTGGGATGAGAATTTCGGCGACCGCAAAAACGAGCTTGTATTTATAGGCCAGGAAATGCACGGTCAGAATTTGAAAAGATCTTTGGAAGAATGTCTGTTAACATCTACAGAAATAATAAATTACCAAAACAATATCCTATTTAAGAACCCTTTTGAGCATTTTTTAGGATAAAATCGACTGTATTGGGCAGATTAGTAGATCAAATGAACAAAAAGGTAGTTTTTATATGATCAACTTAGGTTTTATTTTGCGTAAATTTGATTTCCCAAACGAAATAAACCTTATTATGACATCACCCAAGGACTTAACAATGGTTACTACCTGTCCACCCTGTCCAAAGTGTAAAAACTTTGAAACGTATCGGGTGCCGAGAGGTTTTATCTTTAAAACACTTATGCCATGGGTATCGATCAAGAGATACAAGTGCTACAAGTGTTTTAACAAGTTTTACGTATTTAAGTAGTGCCGTCCTTATATTAACTCCCTCAGTAGCCACTTAACAGTGACTTTTTTATTAATATCGGTTAGGCCGATTAACCAAAATCTTTTTGATTAAAGCAATTCTGAAAAGAGCTGCTTTTTTTTTGTTAAATTATTTATTTTCAGTTAATTACAGCACAACTAATATCCCGAAAAATGGTTCGATGTTTTGATGTTAAAAATGTAAGCATATTTTAAAAAATATTTTTTGGGTCTATAGACATTGATTTTTGGTTAAAGCCGCGTCATCTTGTTGACCCACAATTTTTATATTTTTTTTTTACAATTTAGGTATTGAATTCCTGTTATTCCGGAATTGAATTCCTGATTCGTAAGGGATTTAATTAATGTTGGCTATAGAAGAAGAAGTTGAGCACTTGGCAAGCCAATTTAAAGCTATAGCCATTGTAGGTCCCAGACAGTCTGGGAAAACAACCCAGGCCAGAACTGTATTTCCTGATAAGCAATATGTTTCACTTTAAAATTTAGATAATAGATTATTTGCAACAGAAGATACCAGAGGCTTTTTAGCACAATACTCAGCTGGAGCCATTTTTGATGAAGCACAGCGTGTCCCAGAACTGTTTTCCTATTTACAACAGGTTTTAGACGAATAAACAGAAAAAGAAAAATTTATACTAACCGGATCTAACAATTTCTTGCTTCAAGAGAACATCTCTCAAAGCATGGCGGAAGGATAGGTTATTTATATCTTTTACCATTCTCCACAAAAGAAATCGGAGGGATCACCAATAAGCAACAAAGCATTGAAGAGGCTATGTACAATGGAGGATATCCTCCAATATATGACAATCAAATTTCCCCAAATAGATGGCTGTCAAATTATATTCGAACATATGTGGAGCGCAATGTACGGCAAATTAAAAATGTAAATAATCTAGGGCTTTCGAAAGATTTGTAAAACTTTGTGCTGGACGAATTGGACACTTGTTAAATCTTACCCGTTTAGCAAACGAAACAGGCGTAAATGCAAAAATGATAAGTTCGTGGTTACTGTGCTAGAGAGTAGCTTTATCATTTACCTGTTTAAACCACATCACTAGAACTTTAACAAACGTTTGGTAAAAATGCCAAACTGTATTGTTATGACACTGGTTTGGCCTGCTCAATATCGGCGATTCAAAATGCTGAGCAGCTGAAAAAATACTCGGCTCTAGGTAATTTATTTGATAATCATGTGATCACGGATATGACTAAAACCAGATAATAGAAATGAACGAATGAACTTGTATATTTGGCGAGACAATTCCCGTAATGAAATGGAGGTGATAATAGATAATGGAGGAACCTTGCATCCGGTAGAAATTAAATCAGGAAAAACGAATACTTACGAATTTTTTGAGAATTTTAAGCTTTGCAGAAGATATCTGGTGCGGAAGGAGGAGCAGTCATTTATGGTGGCGAGCAAGTTCAAAACAGGGGCAATGGATTGAAAATTGTACCATGGAATAGTTTGGAAGCAAGAATTTAAAATATAAAACGGAATATCCAGGCATTTCACTTTCATACAAAAGAGGGGCATCCTTTTGGAGAACCCCTCTTTATGCATTAAATCCAGTTTACAGGACTTATGATTTCAGGCTATCAAAGATACCAGCTAAGCTGCCACCGATGTTATTACCCAATGAGAACGAGGTACTGCTGGACTCATCTCCATCCTGTGAAGAATTGGAGAATGATAACAGATTGCCGATATTCAGCGCACCGCCCAAACCACCAGAACTTGCAGAATCATTGTTTCCAAATAATCCGCCACCGTTAATTTCTTTCATTTCGTTTAAATTCAATTCTTGCATTTTCATAATTTCAAGTTTTAAATGTTGCCTACTCTGTTATAGATTTTCAGCTTTCTTCTGTTTCCGGTTTTACCCGTCGTTTGATATAATAAACGCAAGTACCCTGCCAATAGATTTAAATAGAGTCTCAATAGCCACTACGATAATGAATAATTTAAAGCATTTCGTTGTAGGTTTTGTAAAACGCATCAAGGCTTTCAGATGTTATGCGCCAAGTGTCCTGATAAAGAATGCAACATCGAAGATTAATCAGAACATGGTCTGGCGAACCTCAGAGAAAAGTTCCATAAAAAAAATAAAAACCAATGAACGGAAACAATGTTGCATTAATAAGGACATGTCGGTCGCTAGTCGGTTTTTTGTGTCCTGGTCTGCTGGTACAGATTTCTGTACCAGCATTTTTTTATGCTTTAAATGAGACAGGGGGCAGATACCTTATTAACCTAGCCACTTTACCCTGCTCAGATTTGTCACAGCGCTTTTCAGTGTCAGCTGCCCACTCCGTAAAACAGGTATAAAGCCAAAAACTGCGTTTTTAAAATAAGCCTGCAAGGTATCTGATTGATTTGTATACATATTGCTTCAGGGATTCATTGAGTTTTTTCTCAATAAAATTCGTGTGGGTCACATAAAAATGACGGACTTTGATCCAATACCAATGAAGCATAGAACTAAAATCTATCCCCAAATCCCAAACTAGCAGAAATACACTATATTAGTAATCTAATCGAAAAAACGCTCATCATGCATCAAAAAAAACATCCTGCTCCATGTGTAATACAAATTAACTACTACACCTCAAAAGGAAAATGCTACACCTTAAGACATTGCTGAAAAAACGAATTACGGCGTTTTAAGGGCGAGTGTATCACCAAATAGCTTGTTTGATAAATCAACTATTCAGAAAAAGCTTTTTGATATTGCATTATTTTAACCAAACAACAACTAACCAAACCACATAACAAACTTTGCCCAAAATTATGAGAACAATCAAAATTTTATCTGCACTGATCATGCTTTCCGTTCTCGCCTTCGGCCAGACTATCAAAAACCCCAAGCTCAACAGCTCAGAAGATCTCAAAACAGTGATTACCCAGATCGAAACCGATAGCAAAAACACAATCGTTTCTTTCCGGTACACCGGCCAGCAAGAAGGCGACTGGGTCCAGCTTAATAAAAGCATGTACCTACAGGATGCCAACGGAGAAGACAGATACAATTATGTCCGGTCGGAAGGTATTCCATTAAGACCTGGAAAATTAACCACCACAGCTCCCGGTCAGCAAGTAAATTTTAAAGTCTACTTTGAAAAAGTCAAACCCGGCACAAAAAAAATCAATATCATCGAACGCGCGAGATCAGCCGCTGAACTGAACAACGGTGTTAACTTTTTAAACTTCTTTAGCGTAGACCTGAATAAATCTCAACCAGAACAGGAAATGGGAAATTCAGCAGTTGATGCCGTACTCTCGCTACCTCCGGTAGACTATGCAGTTGAGACATCGCCAGGTAGACAGGAAATGCCCAATATCGGTTCGATGGTAAACAACATGTACTCAGGGATGCTCACCGCTCAGTTGAACAATTATAGCAAACCAGAAGTGATCAACCAGATTGCCAAGATCACTAAAGAATACTACGACGCCTTGATAAAAGTCGGCTTTGGAGCAGATGCAGCATTAAAAATTGTCGTTTCCAAACCATTGATCAACGTGGATGGCGGGAACCGCTGATCAGTCCTCTCCTGAAAACCTGATGATTCCGTGGGTCAAAAGTATCCATGGAATCAAGATTGATCGTTGAACTCAGGAACAGTTTTTTGGTTCAGGTCCGGCTTCGTCTCTGCAGTAAAAAGTGTCCGTTAAAATTGGTGATAAACACAAATCCAATATTTTTACAGTTAGTGGGTTTATTTTTGATTGGGGCCAAAGATGAGCAGCAGTAATGTACCCCCCAATCAGCTTAAGACTCAACAAAATGAAATCCAAGACACCCAAAGCACTGATGATCGTAACAGCCCTTCACATCTGGGGATGTGCCGCGAACAGCAATTATTCGTTTCAAAAGCGACAGCGCAATAGTAGTGAAATAACCATATACGGAACAATGAAGGATGCGGGAACAGGAACCCCACTGCCAGGACTGGTCATCTATGGGGCCGGTGACAGCGAACGAGTACAGGCGGATGGGAATGGAAAATACAGGCTATCCCTGAAAAGCGGAAGGAAATCACTTAGGGCAGCCTGGATAGGTTACTACGGAAATAAAACCAGTAAACTTTCTTTAGCACCCGGCGACTCTATCCAGATCAACTTCCTAATGAAAGAAGATAACAGGCCGCTTATAGATTAAGAAGAAAACAGGGCCAGATTACCTCAGCGCTTAAGTGATCTGGTCCGTAGACCGTTTTAGTCAAAAAGCGTGAACACAAACCCTGATTACAGTAAAAAAAGTCAACTAAATTTATATGAAAAACGATTCAAAAACATCCTTCATTGAGGTACTCAGTGGCGTTCACTGGAAGGGCTCGCTCATCCAACAACTGCTTTCCGATCACGACATCCATTCCTTTTTACGGAACGAATTCATGGGAAGTATAGACCATTCGCAGTTGTCTCTGGGGGCACAAATCCCATTTCAATCGAAGTATATGCAGACACTTATGAAAAAGCGGTGTTCCTGATCAATGAATCCAACTAGGCCGTACCGGAAAATGAACAATAACATGAAAATGTAATAGTGGCATACGACCGCTATCGTTATCCTACTGTACATAATTTCATTTAACACAGTGATCTGATTACGGTCAAACCTTGACACGGATTTCAGCTTCTAAATCATTTCCTTATTGATTTCACTCACTCGTAATATCCATCTTTTCTACCTCCCTATCATAGGTCAACAGCTCGTGACCTATTGTTCCACATCGGTTTTCCGGGTGTAGACCGCAACACTGAGCCCGTAATGCTTCTTCAACTGCGCCATCTGGCTCATCAGCACTTATCTCTCCGTCAGCGCAGCACCGGTCGGTTCATAAAGGTTGATATTTGGATATAGGGATAACATCTTTTTTAAAAAAAATAAATCGTTTTATTATCCGTAATTGTTATGGAGTTAATTTTGATGATTCATTTCCATATTTTCTTGCTACTTTTTGATCTAAAATCCTAAAAAAGTATAGAGGCGTGATGTTTAGCTGCTAATTTTTATTGAAGACACACCCTGCAACGACAACTAACCGATCCTTCGTAAAATTCCCTAAAGACCAGCCTGAAAGCAGATAAGTAAGGGAGCGGGTTAAAGTTGGAGACTGGTTTTTCATCCATAGGGCATCTTATCCGGCTACACTCAATGCAAAGGATGATCATCCATTACATGTCCACCCTCAGAGATAAGCGTGCTCTTTTTTTAAAAATGACCCATCAGGCGGCATGCGATGAAGCAGTGCTGCGCTTAGATAATCAATCATCGAGATAAGTACAGGATTTAACCGAAGGGTACAAAGATCAATGGCGGTTCCGAGAATGGATAAAAAGAATCCCGCGTTCCTCCATTGACTGAATAGCTGTGAATGTCGTAAAAAAGGCCATTTGCGTTAAATAAAGGAACTACATTTTAAGGCTAATAAAACTTCCCAAACCCTTTGCCCCATTTCGACTGCAAACAATGAATTTGCCATTACCGGGAAACACGTATTTTGCAGCTACTTATACGTATGATAAAATATTCAAACACCATCTAAAAACATTTAACGTAATTATGGAAAAACAACATGTCCACCATCATGGCTGCACACAATGCGCCTGCAACAATCCTGTTTTGGAAATTCTCAAAGAAGAATTATTCAGCACCGAAAATCTGGCAAAAATGAAACCGGTATCCGGCAAAATAAACCCGCCGCAGCCCCAGACCCTTATGATCACCGGAGGCACGATCCGTCCGATGACCGGTGGGTCAACCGGCACGGTCGGAGCAATTGGTATAGCTGAAGGAAGTGTCGTAGTAACCGGTACCCAAGCTGCAGTTACAGCATACATGGAACAGAATTTCCCGTCATACCAGACGAAGGAACTTACAGGAACCCAAACCCTGCTCCCGGGCCTGATCGAGCCGCACGTACATATGATACCTACAGCTATGATGACTAAATGGGCTGACGTCGGCCCTTTTAAAGGCCAGGATCTGTTACCAGAATATAATCTTCACACCGTTAAAGAAATCATCGACAAACACATTCCGGACAATCTTCAGTATGTTATCCTTGGAAAAGGGCTGGATCCCTCACTCATGCCTTTTGTGGAAACTGGAGGTGTAAGGGAACTGCTGACCATAGACAATACCGTACTTGACAAGGTCAATGCAGCGATACCAATGATGCTTCTGAGCGCATCTATGCACACACTTTACCTGAACACAGCGGGATATAATTATGTATACCAGAACAACCCTCAGATTAGTACCCAGTATGCATCAGTGGCTGATTACATTGCTGCCACTAAGGGACAGTTGCAGGAAAACGCACAGATGTCCCCTGCGCTCATAACAGTAAAGTCACAGATCACCGAAATGGCCAGCAATATCAACACTTATCTGACCGATCTTTTTACACTCGCAAACAAACGTGGGGTTACCTTTATGTACGACGCGGGACTGAACACCCATTTTTCAGGGCTGCTGACCGCTTACGCCGACAGCCATCCTGAAAGGGTCAGAACCGGTGGGGCAATGCTCTGTTCGACAAAACAGGACGTGACCGCTCTTGGCACCTACAAACAGCCGGAAAGTTACAGCCCGGTATATCACGGACATGTGAAGGTCGTTTCGGATGGATCTAACCAGGGATTGACAGGCTATCAGAGCAGTCCATATAATTGCGATCCACCCAATAATACAGGGATTTTCAATTTCCCACTTGAAAGTTCCCCTACAAAAATCCCACATGTCTATAATTCACTGATAAAAGATGTTATAAAGCAGCACTGGCCGTTGATGATCCATGCCAACGGCGACCAGGCGGTGACATTCGCAATAGAGGCCTATCAGGACGCACTTAAGAATTACAACGGTCCGGAACTCCGCAACCGCATCGAACATTGCTCACTACTGACCGCTGGACAGATTAATGACATGCATGAAATGGCGGTTTCGCCAAGCTTTCTAATCGGCCACGTAGGTTATTGGGGATATGCCTTCAGCAAAGTAATCTTCGGCAGCGCAAAGGTGCAGATGCTGGATCTATGCGCATCAGCGCTATCGGCAGGCATGCGGATCACCCTACACAGTGACAATGAGGTAAGCCCGCTGGGCCCATTGAGGATGATGGAGCAGTCCATCACCAGGATAATGGAAAAGGAGACCAAAACGATTGAAGTATTGAATGATGCAGAATGCCTGAGCCCCGAACAGGCGCTGATAGCTGTTACCTATGACGCGGCATGGCAATGCTACGCAGATCAGTGGGCCGGGTCCCTTGATGCAGGTTACCTTGCCGATTTTGTGATACTCGAGCAAGACCCGCTTTCGTTGACCACCCAAACCTCTCAATATATGAAAATGCGCAACATCCCGGTTCTGGAAACCTGGCTTGGAGGGGTACCTGTACATACACACTTAGATTAAGGAAGTCCTGAGTTCAGATCAGCAACTTAAACAAATCTGGACAACGGATTTTCAAATCGCGAATATCCCCGCACAGAGCGGGGATATTTACACCAACTATTTCTGAATTAAAATCCAGGAACAGCGATAATCAAAAACCAAAAGGCATTTCAAACCTCTGACCAATAAATAAATTTACAAACGCTATTACCTGCAATACATCCTAGGGAAAAAATAATGATTAACCGCAAAAGTAAAATAAAAGCGGAGCTGGGCTATACATCGTATGGTGATCTAGCTGCGCATAAGGGATCTCTCAGCCAAATCCGTGACGGGGCTGTCCAAAATATTAAAACCGGGGTCAGCACAAAACTATACGTTAATATTCAAGCCCCTATCCCATCTTTAAAAAAGCAACAAAATAAGAGTGATGAGGAAAAAAAAGTTACTCGGTTAACATCAACCGCCGAACTCACCCTGTGCAAAAACACGTATCGCACAGTTACTACGTGCACAAACTATACTGAAAAATGGAAAGAAGAATATCTTTCCTGTAATTTGGAATTTCGCAGACTGATCGGTTACATTACAGTTATCAAAATAGGCTTTAGTATATTCCTATTCAGTATTCTCCTCATTTTATGCCTTCTGTCAAATATCTGAAACAAGAACCCCCTGACGGTATCCAATAGAGGAACAGCCTATAAAATATATATATTGATCTGCTGTATGCGTTCTTCCCATTCAAACACCCCCAACTTATGTCCGGAAGGTCTGTTGTTATTTTCATGTTTGTTCCGGGCATTATTTCTTCGCATTCACCCACCAGACATTCAACCAAAGTGATGTCACCGGTATGAAGGATCGCCGAATCATGCGGATATCAGTAACCTGTTGCCAATTCTCTGAAACTTTCTTAAAAATGAATATCTACCTTAATAGTTCAAGCGTTAGTTCATCGTGCTGACCATCAAAATATTTATTTAAAACATTTCCGAACACAGGATCCGCATGATCTACTTTTGAGAAAAGGGTCATACAGGAGCGCAACTTCAGTTCATCCGGGGAGCTGAAGATTTCGTAAGCGGTTCTCCCCTGGAGAGAAAACACAGCCTTGGAAATTTCTATAAGATGTTTACCAAGAATGGGGTGACCAAGATATTCACGGGCATCCCTGATGTTATCCAGGGCATAATATCCTGATATTTCACTCTTAGCCAGTCCTCTTAGCTGAGGAAATATGTACCACATCCAGTGACTGGTTTTCTTCCCATGCAATATTTCTTCCAGGGCTTTAGTGTAAGCCTGGTTGTGGGCAGTTAAAAACCTGCTTATTTTGTCATGTTCCATTTGATCAGATGTTTAAATACCAATAATATAACTTATTGCGCAGCAACTGGATACTCTTTAGGTTTCCCGGAAACCGAACGCCCGGAAAATTCCTTCGTGAGGGGGGCTAAGCTACTATACATTTCATTGTTTAGATTAACTTTCTTAAACCCTTACCCAGGCCCGCGGCGGCTGTACCAGTATGTGCATACTAAAACTTGCATCTGACAGTATTTTAAAGCCTACAGGTCAAGTCAAGCAACTTGATCAGCTCAATCGAAGGCAGCCAATCCATATCATAATTAGCATCTCAATATCCACTATGTATGAGAAAGCCGTTCTTACTAGGCGGCCCCAAGTCATGAACTGCGCCTTTCCTGTAACCGGAGGGATTCAACATTCTTTTGTGTATGCCCTCATCAATTACAAAAACAAAAAACTTCAATCAATGTTTTGGACTTTAACATAAGTGACTTAAAGTCAAAGATTTAAACAACTCATTTAAAATCACAAACAAAATTAGTATGAATACGGGCATTTTAATCATAATATCTAAATTGACAATTTATAAGCAGATTGCAACAATTACACTCATGGAGACTGGAAACTAAAGCTTAAAGTCGGGGAACTGACAGACTTTTCAGGGCATATAATATACCGAGAGCGTTAATGTAGATAGAACGGAAACCTTGCCCGATGATTGGTTTCCGTTTTTCTTTTCCCATCCGGATATAAGGCGAAGACTAACTTTTTGAAATAATGGCGCAAAGGTGTTCGGCCTAATCCCCGATACAGCAAATCCGTCTTCGTTTGCAATGGATAGGCCGGACATATTTACCGGGCACAACATCTGAGATCAATTCAAAAAACAGGTTATTGAACATTAAAAACCAGCACTCCCGCTAAGGTCCGCCGATAAATGCAGTAATTACCCACCAGTACTATTGTTATATTTGGCCAAATAATCATCGGATCACGCATCCCAAACATACCAGTGACAGTTTTTAAATTTATCTTTCATCTTTAAGTGCTAACAATCAGATCTTCTGATTGTAGCGCCCACCGTGCTTTATCACTCACGTCCGAATAGGTCTACCTCAGATAGCGAGGTTGACAAAGCAGAATAAATCCCTTAAAATACGTATCCTTGCACTTTAAACACCGTTATTTATAAATTATCCTTTGAGAGATGGAATTGACTAAGCAGCAGAAAGACATTATAAATTCTACCGGTAATATTAAGATAAATGCTGTAGCAGGTTCAGGCAAAACAACTACCATCATTGCATACGCTGCAACCAGACCACCGCAAAGCCGGATTTTGTACCTGGCTTTTAATAAAGTGGTAAAAACCGATGCTGTAAGTAAATTCAGGGACAAAGGGTTGCAAAACGTGACTGTAGAGACCGCCCATTCCCTTGCCTTTCGCCAGGTGGTCATGAGGAGCAAATACCAGGTAAAAAACAGGGACTATACGACAGATGAAATCGTCAGTATGCTCAAGTTACAGGGCACAGGTGAAAAACACAGCCAACTGCTTATGGCCAACCACATCCTCAAACTCAGCACTTATTTCTGTAACAGTGACGAAACAAAAGTTCAAAATTTGAATTATATAAATCTCTTAGAGGATGACGAGGCTAAAACTTTTGTAAGCAATGCTTATGAGTACATCATCAACCAGACCAGGATTTTTCTGGGAAAAATGGATAAAGCGGAAATCGAGATCACCCATGATTTTTATTTGAAGAAATTCCAGCTCCAGCAACCCCAGCTTGGCTTTGATTACATCCTTTTTGACGAGGCGCAGGATGCTTCCCCTGCTATGCTCGATATCTTTTTAAAACAAAAGGCAACCAAAGTCATTGTCGGTGACACCCATCAACAGATTTATGGCTGGCGTTACGCGGTCAACTCCCTGGAGAAAGCAAACTTCAAAATCTACCACCTCTCTAGCAGTTTCCGCTTTGGACAGGACATCGCAAATCTTGCCATGGAAACCCTGAGACTGAAAAACCTGTTGGAACCCCATCGCCCCATGACCATCCTGGGCAAAGGCAGAGAAACAAAAATCAAAACCAACGCGGTGATCGCCCGGACAAACCTTGGCCTGCTGGTCAAAGCCATTGAATATGTAACCGAGCGAAAAAATATCAAACATATTTATTTCGAGGGAAACATAAACTCCTACACCTATGCCGACGAGGGCGCTTCACTTTACGATATTTTGAGCTTATATAATGCAAACCATGATCAGATCCGGGATCCGATCATTAGATCTATGCGGGATCTGGAGGATCTGGAAGAATATGTTGAACAGACCGTGGACACGGGGTTATCGATGATGATCGAACTGGTGCGCCTGTACGGCAACAGCATTCCCGGCATGATCAGAGCCATCAAGGAAAAACATGTTCATCAGGATGAAAAAGCGAAGGCTGAAATTGTTTTTTCCACCGTACACCGATGCAAGGGAATGGAATATGACGCGGTTCTTTTAGCGGATGATTTCGTAACAGAAGAAAAAATCCGAAGGCTTAGAGATGATAAAAATGCTCATCAAGGGCAGTTCGACCGGATGAATGAGGAAATCAATTTATTATACGTCGCCATTACCAGGGCCAAAAACGGTCTATATATACCCGAGTCACTGGTTCCAAAGCACTTCCCGGTCTCTCCCAAGATATACCTGATCGCACCGCCCAAGCAACCCCAGAATCATGCACAAACAGCCGATCAGAAAAAGCGCAAGGATTTAAAACCAAACAGCATTGGTAAAAATACGCACTCAGCAAATCAGTCCTGGACCGTGGAGCTCGACAATGAGCTCACGATTATGTATGCTGATGGTTACAGCCCAAGCGATCTCTCCCTGCATTTTGGCCGGTCGAGAACAGCCATCAGTATGAGAATTAAAAAATTAGGCCTCGAAGATTTATATTTTTGATTGGACCAATTAATGCTTTAATGACCATTGCCTATCCGGTTGATCAGGTCCATATATTCTCATCCTAAGCACAAAATACCTGCTAGCTTAACAGGTTTTGCTCACATCAGGGTAAGCACCGGCAGTGAGTTATGGTGCTATAACCCTCACAAATCTTTTTCAAACCGCTTTACAGGCAGATATCCCAAAGGTTCATGCATTTAAGAAACATGCAATCGGAATTTTAATTAACATCAAACTATTGCAATGCTTTTGGTGTTGGATAGATAAAAACAGAGACAATGGCAGACAACGAAAGCAACAGCGAGCAACACAAAGATGGCCTGACCGACCAGGAAAAGCTTGCCCAGGCAGCATTGGGAAACAAGCGGACCGATCAGTCATCGACAGATAACGACATCGAAATACTTCCAACACCCAAGACTTCCGGCACCGGAAGCAATCCATCTTCTGCAGCACCCCATTCGCTTATTGTACATGAGGATGAAAGTGGGGGGAAACGGTATGAGGAAGGCAGCACCGATGACCTCACTGAAGGAAAACGATAATCTCACTATCATTGGCCATCTATTATTTTAATTGTGATAAGTATAAAGACACGCACCTAAATTCATTATGGACAAACATATCTGCATACTGGAAGATGACCCCGGTATTCTCGATATCATAGAAATCCTGCTTTTGGAAGAGGGATACAAGGTTGAGAGTTATTCCAGCGTAAATGATTTTCTATCACGAAAGGATTCAAGCCCCGATTTATTTATTCTTGATGTCATGCTGCCCGACGGGAACGGAATGGAAGTATGCAGGCTTTTAAAATCAGATCAGGCTACAAAACATGTCCCCGTACTGATGATGAGTGCACATGCCGACCTGCCACAGATGACCAATGGGTGCACCGCTGAGGAATATGTGACCAAACCTTTTGATATTCACGTACTGCTAAGGAAAATTTCCAGGCAGGTGAATCTGTGAAGATCCTTTGGTCAGCGATTAAAAAAGTTACATGACAAGTCCGTTGTAGAATGCTGCTAATGGAACCTTTTTTACGATGCAGATTTACCTAAAAACCTTAGGCTTACCTTAAACCGATTCATAAAAAACATAAGTCTCAATATGCAGGATATCGACTGGACCAAAATTATGGTAGGTGAAGAAAAGTGGGGATTTCTAATCGAGATTGCCATACGCACCATATTGATGTACTTTATCATCTTGATCGGGTTAAGGCTTCTTGGCAAGCGCGGGGTAAGGCAGCTTTCGGTATTTGAAATGGTGGTCATCATTAGCCTGGGCTCTGCAGCCGGAGATCCGATGTTCTATAAAGAAATCGGGCTGATGGTGCCAGTGGTCATTTTCGCCATCATTGTAGGTGCCTATAGGCTCACAACTTACCTTATGGCAAAAAGCAAAGGATTTGATGACCTGGTTGAAGGAAAAGCGACATACTTCATAGAGGAGGGCATGTTTTCAGTTCATGAATTCCGGAAAGAAACACTTGCCCAGGACGAATTCTTTGCCGAACTGCGGCAACAGGGCGTATCCCATCTTGGCCAGGTTAAAACAGCAATCCTGGAAACCTCTGGCTGCGTGAGCATCTTTTTTTTTCCAGATGACAGAGTGCAACCAGGCCTGCCGATCTTGCCCAAAGAATTCGCCCTCGCATCTAAGATAGTAGATGCTGAAGGACTATATGCCTGTAGTTTCTGCGGAAAAGTTCAGCGTATAGATAAAGGTGAAAAGACAAACTGCATCAGTTGCAAACACGATGAATGGGTAAAGGCAGACGATAGCCAGCGGATACAATAACTCAGAAACAGAACTGCCACCAGTCCCGGCCCGTTTTCATAATTTGATACTTATTCTAACACAAATCCGGAATATCCTTTCATTGGGAATATCTTTCGACCGGGAAGGACCGTACCTTCAATAAGGTGCTTGGAATACTGAATTTTACCACGCTAATCGCTTGGGTCAGTCATTTCCATAAACGATCAAATTCTTGGAAATTCTAGATCAGTCTAACCGCTAGCTTAATATCAACCAACATCACTGATGGATATTGTACACACACCACGGTACAGTTTTAAAAAAATTTGCGGTTAACCTGTTTTCAGACATTGATTTATGGTGTATAAAAGCGATCCGTTATCATAGGGTTTGCCAATAATGGCATCTGCCTGGCAATCGATATGGGCAATCTCGTCATAGCTCAGACCTGTCAGCAGTATGATGGGGATATGTGAAGTGCCGACATCAGATTTTAACTTATCACAGATTGTCCGTCCATCTGCTGTATCCAGACGGATGTCCATGAGGATCAGGTCAGGTTTGAATTCTTCAACGGCACTTTCGACCTCCTGTGCCTTGGCAACAGTCCGCGTAAAAAAAAGCTCATGTATCAAAAAATTATCCAACGCAGCGAGCAAAAGTATATCATCCTCAACCAACAATATTTTCTTAGCCATAAGCAACTACCTCACCAATAAGGATGGTGGATCTCAAATCTACACATTCTTTCCAAGATCCCGAAGGGTTCAAAGCGCTACAAGCCGACATCTGTCATTCCGATCAACAATTTCAGATCTTATGGGAATACATAACAAGATTGTCACAATCAAGGGCTCTATACTCGCAAATAAAACCGCATATTAGTTATATTGACCAGTGAAAACGCTTACAATTTTTGCTAAGAACCAACCGGAAACATTTATGCAGGACAACGCTTTTTATCTATCCGAATTACGGGGGCAGTTATTGACTGCGTGTGGGATCGAAAAGCCTAACCTAGATCATTGCAGAGAAATTTCCATACAGATCTTTAATAAAGACAGAAACTATCTTTCCCAAAGCACCATACAACATTTTTTAGGTTTAACGAAAGTCACCGGCACGCCTTCTCCCTTTGTGCTCGACAGCCTAGCCCGGTTTACCGGACATGGCAGCTGGGACCAATTCAAAAACAAGCTCATTGAAAAGGAAATACCGCGCATTCCCAAGATATCGCGCTGATAAATACCATAGCCCATTTATAAATACTGTTCAACGATATATAAAAAAGACAGCAGAACTCCAATGAGATACCCAGAGCAGGTTAAAACAAACCTTGAAACCCCAGGAAATGCCTTTCAGCCTGACAAAGAGAGAGGAAAGCCTGCCCGACAAATCAAAGAGGAAAGCAATATGGCCACCAACATTTATCCCGCCGATAATGCAGCATACATTAAACACGGTTCTGAACACAGGCTGAAAAATTAAGTGGAAAAATACCTACCCAAACGATGTTCAATGGATCAGCTCGAGGAAATAAGAATAGGAGACCGTATTGTAAATGCAGATGGATAAAGGGAATGGTCACAGATGTTTATATCAGCAGTAAGAAGTATGAATCTCACTATTATCTTCGGCTTAAACATGGTGTAACACTGCTCTATATTATATAAAGAAAACTGTTATTCGCAAAAGTAGAAGCGAGCTTAGCTAGTATTGATTGCTCAGACTCGTTAGTATAGAGCTGCATATCTAACAGGTAATCGTCTTCAACCCTCGAACATGCTGCGAAAAAGGAATTGCGCGAATTCTGATCATTATTTTAAGCCGTTATAGACCCATAAACTGAATATATCCATAAGAGGTATTACCTCAGGGTTTATTATTTCAGTATCGTTTCAATCTATAACAGTTGAGGAAATGTATGCAACGCATTATTATTTAGCCTCAATAATAAAAGGGCGCCCAAACGAACGGGGCAAGGGATATTGGCTATCGAAAGAAGGAAATTTTTTCCTAGATCGCATTTAGCATTTTTTTCTATAGTCCACCCAGTCCCAGCTGAACTGCAATCCTGTTTGTAAAATCCGCAATGTCGAAAGGCTTGCTTATAAAATCATCTGCTGTACAAAGTCCAGACATTTGCGATGCACTGTAATTTGCAGACATCATAACAACCGGTATCTTTAATGTAGCCTTGTCCGCCTTCAACCTCGAACATACCTCAATGCCATTTCCATCAGGCAACATTATATCCAATATAAAGGCATCAGGCACCTGCTGATTTAGCGCATTATCCATTGATGCGATATCCGGAAAAGCAGAAACCCGCAAGCCCTCTCCCTCTAATAATAATTCAACGATTTCCCTAATGTCATCATTGTCTTCCAGTAAATAAATATGTTTGGGCATCGGTTAAGTTTATAATTAGTTTAGATAACCTAAAATTTAGTATTAAGTCTTTGATTCCATAAATAGCCATATATGGCACCCTAAGCGTCAATTTAATCCAGACCTGACATGGGGCGGTTCCGTTTCCATTATCTGGTTATTGCGCAAATTAAACTGCGAGAGGCAGTGTGAAGCAAAATATTGACCCTTTTCCGAGTTCGCTTTGCACCCAGATTTTGCCACCATGATCTGCCACTATTTTAGAAGAAATATACAATCCCATTCCCAATCCCGGATGTGAGGAAACAATGTTTTCAACCCGGTAGAATTTCTCAAATATCCTCGCTAAACTATCTTCCGACATCCCCATCCCGTGATCTGAAATCTGTATCGTCACACTCTCAAGCCCCTCTGTTAAGAACGCAGTGACTTCGATTTCTGAATTCTTATCTGAATATTTTGCAGCATTGCCTATTAAATTGCTTAACACCTGCTCGAGCCGCAATGGATCCGCCATCACCAAACATCCCTCACCAAGCTGAAGACTGATCTTGTTATTAGCGTGGACATTGGTCAGCATGGTTACGGTCTCGCCAAGAAAAGCATTAAGCTCAATCTTTATCAGATCGTATTGCAGGCTGCCGTTTTCAATCTTGGAAACATCCATTAACTGGTAGGTCAACCTGGCCAGCTTACCGGTCTGAATTTCCAGTTTCTCAACCACCTCACCTACTTTTTCCGAATATTGGTTTTTTAATAGCTTAAGCATTTGTGTATATGCTTTAATGACAGTAATCGGGGTCTTCAATTCATGACTGGCAACCGAGATGAATTCGCTTTTTTTCTCATCAAGTTCACGCCCCAGTTTGATCTCCTGTTCCTGCTCCTGGGTCAATTGGCTCAGTTTGCTGTTTTTGTTCTTGATTTCCTCATATGAATTCAGGGGCACAGCATTTATAAAATAGTTCTGGAGAACAGATATTTTGGCCTCGTCGACCTTTGCCGATCTGGGAATGCTGAGTGCCATACTTATCGAGTATTGCTGCCCGTTTACATTGAAGTTAAAATCAGGCATCAGTTTCTTGGCATAGAAAAAGCCTTCATCCGTTTCTTTAAAAACATGGTCAGCATCAAAAGTAATGCCTGCATTTATAGCAAAACGTGGAAATTTCCCAGATATGTACAGACTCAATCTCCCTTGGTTTGTAAAATCGATAACTGTTCTTGCCACCTCAGAAACCGCTGTGGCAAGTGTCGTTCTGGTAGCAACGGTCAGGCCTAGCTGCTCACCAATTTGCATAGACCGCTTGTGGGCCAAGACCAGATCCATCTCGTTTTCAAGCGTGATACCGATAATTTCTCTCATCTTAAACGATTTTAATGACAACTATAGACATATCATCAGTTTGCCTTGCATGGTCTTTATAAATTGCCGATGCCAGAATTGAGGGATCATGTTTTAGAATTCCAGGATATTTCCCTGTCTCCCACCTGGTTTTAATTCCATCAGAACATAATACAAGCTGATTATAATCCGAAACATTGAAGACCTGGTCATTCATTGTAGTGGGGATATTATGTCCGACTATCCCGTTATAAGACATGTGGTTTTTTGAGTTAACGGGGCCGATCCATTTCGCAGCAATATTTCCAATTCCGGCTGAGGACCATTCCCCTCTCTCGCTGTTGAATGTGGTAACATTGGCCACAAGTCCGCGTGTTTTCCTTATGGATGTATGCATAAACCGAAGTGTTTCCACAGGACTGGGATCAGGAAATATCTTAAACGCCTTAGCGGCCTCATTCACTGCAAAGTTTGCATCCGGCCCGTGGCCCAAACCGTCCCCTAAAAATAGTTTAGAAACTTTTCCAGTAGTTCTGTAAGAAAAACCATCACCACTTACCGATTCTCCGGGCTTACTCACCACCAGGGGCCTGATCACCATTCCTTTTTTTCCCATGGGCTTTTTCCCAACATAAATTCTGCTGAGTAGGATCGTGCCCCATTCAGGTAAAGAATAGATATCAAAGGTATCGGATAAACGCTTTATACTGCCCAATCCGGCGCCAAGGGTATTACTGGTGGACATCCCATCCTGCATCATCCTTGCTGGGTTTTTCATTCCAGGTCCCTTGTCGATACAGATAAGCTCCACGTAAGGCGTACCATTTTCGTTGAACGCCCCAAACAGGATCTCTCCGCCATCAGCATACTTAAAAAGATTACTGGTCATTTCTGCGGCAACAATGTCAACCTCCGCAATCCTTACATTGCCCATACCAACTTTGACCAACCGTTGGTGAATTTCTTTTTTAATAAGTGAAAAGTAACTTCTATCGCCTGCCTGAAGGCTTATGTGTGTTGCATCAACCATTTGCCCATTTAATAATCATCACTACTGTGCCTTCTCCGGGCTTGCTTTTTAAATCAAATTCGTTGCTGAGTCTTTTTGCTCCAGGCAGCCCAAGTCCAAGACTTTTTCCAGTTGAAAAACCATCCCTCATGGCCGCACTGATATCGGGAATTCCAGGTCCCTTATCTGAAAAGGTAAGCCTTACCCCCGTATCCCGCCCGCGTGTGACGATTTCGACAAGACATTCTCCCCCACCGCCGTAACGCAACATGTTGCGCAAAAGTTCACTTGCAGCAGTAATAAGCTTGGTCTGATTCACCAGACCCATCTTGATCTTAACGGCGACCTCACGGATGCGGTTACGCAGTAACACCACATCCTGTTCCTTTTGAACCTGAATTTTATCCTTACTGAGCGAAATTATCATCATCGTCGGTTTCTTCTTCGTCTCCGACATCGGAACCAATCATAGACTTTAATAAATTCATGCCTTTCTCGACATCAAGCGCGGTATGTACGCCCTTGAGTGGTAGCCCAAGTTCTATAAGCGTTATCGCTACAGCTGGCTGCATACCGACGACTACAGTTTCTGCATCCAGTATTTTGGACATACTGGCAATATTGCCAATAATACGCCCCATAAATGAATCGACAATAGAAACTGCCGATATATCAATCAGTACTCCCCTCGAACTGGTCTTATTGACCATTTGAACCAAGTCGGCTTCCAGATCGAGTGCTAAACGGTCATAAAGATCAACTTGAATGGTCACGAGAAGAAAACTCCCCATCCTGAGAATAGGAATTTTATCCATTCTATATATTATTAATTTTATTTACTGAATTTACTTTGCGCACTTCCAATCGCAAAACCTTAAAAGCGTATGCGAGTGCACTTGCTAAGCTCGCCTTCGTAATAATGTTGGAGAGGTCGATACCCAGGTGTACAACTGTCTGCGCAATTTCAGGGCGTATACCGCTGATTATGCATTCCGCTCCCATGAGACGGGTGGCGCTAACGGTTTTGATCAGATGCTGGGCAACCAGTGAATCTACCGCTGGCACACCGGAAATATCAAGGATAGCAATGCTAGAGCCGGTCTCCACGATTTCCTGTAACAGGTTTTCCATCACGATCTGGGTACGGGAACTGTCCAGCGTTCCTATTATTGGCAAAGCCAGAATACCGTCCCAGACCCGGATTACCGGAGTTGAAATCTCAGCAATCTCATCTGTTTGCCTCAGGATGACCTCTTCACGCCCTTTGATGAATGTTTCGAAAGTAACAATGCTCAGATTGTCCATTACCCTGATAATTTTCATACTTTCATCAAAAAGCTGTTTCGGATCTTTGATCTGAACCTGTAAGACTTCAAGGATAGCATCTTTTAAACTATGAACAAAGCGGCCGGTCTCGCGCGGGGAGAAGCCCTGGCGGGCCCTGGTTATGGCAATGCCACCCAGTATCTCTATGACAGAATTCCAGCTTTCACCATCAAGGTCTTCCAGGTCATTTCCAGATAGATTAGTTACCAAAGCAGCAACCAGTTCTTCTGACTGTTCCCTGAGGTCTTCGTTACTGATTAGGTCTTCGCGAAGACCATCATCAGACAATTGATTTTTCATCCAGATCTCAAGGATGTTTTTTTTTTGTTTTTGTAGCAATTTAAGTGTATTAGATGACATTTTTTTTGATGAATAGTTAAGGTTTTAAACTTTACACCCAGCAGGATTATTGCGGAAAGATACAAATTGTTCATCGATTCTCAATGAGGCTGTGATAATTGCACAATATTGGGTATTAAAACTAAGGCGAAGCCGAAACACGTCGAAATATCAACAAAAAACTCTTTGATATGACTTTAAAGTTGATCTGTTTAAAGTATTCTCCAAGCAAAGCAATTGTTACGAGTATTAATTCGCGTACTTATTACATGGATCACTACACCTTTTCAGCAGATTTTCTCCACGCTTTATGGTATTGAGCGGCCAGGGCGATTTTTTTTTACCGTGAATTCTTCAGACAACCGATGGGTAAGCCTGACCCTGTAATGAAAACACTTTTTGAATAATGTCCTTATGCACTTTCTGACAATAGAAACGACGTCATCTTCAACAACATGTAACCCGATGGAGTGTGGTGAAGGTCCTGAATACCTTTTCACAGGGTTATTGCCGATAAAACTCAACTTAGAATATGCCCAAGGTAAACCGGATCTAAATCCAATTTATAACAACTTTATAGGTTTACCGGGAATCCGTCTTGTTACAAAATGGTTTTTCTGTGGCCTATTTTAATCTGTCCGTCCAATGGGACCGCTATTTTCTTTTTTAACCACGCCGTTATGCCCATCTTTTTTAAAACAAATTCTTAGCGCAGCAAATATTTCAATGTACAGCAATTTAGATTGTTGAGCATGGAAAACAAAATGCACGCTGGTTACATCCAGCCTTTTCTCTTAAAACCAATTCAATAAGTGGCTTATAACACTTATTCCCAACCGGACGTTTCTAAGGCTTCAAAACCGCTGTCTTGAGCTAATATATACGCTCACTGATCCCCAGATAATCCCTTACTCTTGGCATTCCATGCAAACCTTCTTAATAAGCGGGGTTACTATGATACTTAAGATTCTAAGCCGGGACCAGTTGGTGGAAGATTTCGAAAGAACCTCCAAGAGCGCATCAGACTTATCGATAACTAATACGTAGAGCAACGAAATCCAACTTAATTCAACCTTGGCAAGAACAGCCTACTAGATAGCGGAACCCCTATTATCATCACCCAAATTTAAAGGGCTGATCAGAATATTTATTTTAGAATCGCAAAAAACCCAAAGATTTATGATATTTGACCAGTCAACCTTAGAATAATCCCTCCTTTGAAAACTGCAAAATATTACCTGGCCGCCATATTTGCCTATGCGACCTGGGGCTTTTTCAGCCTGGTTCTAAAACCATTGAGCAGATATTCCGCTGTGGATATCTTATTTTACCGGATTTTTAGCTGCGCGATATTGATGGTGTTGATTACTGCACTTTTTAAACGTGCCGAACTGGTTAAGACCTTCTCCAAGATCAAAGCCCTGCCACCGGATCAAAGACGGAATATGCTACTGCTGAACGTAGGCGCAAGCGTATTCTTAAATATCAACTGGTTCTCGTTTATTTACGTGCTCAACCATGTGAGCATCAAGGCTACCTCACTAGCCTATCTGGTCTGCCCCATCATCACCACACTGCTTGCTTACCACCTGCTGCATGAAAAAATCAGCAAAATACAGTGGGTGGCCGTTGGCTTAAGCATCATCGGCTGTGTGATGTTATCATATGCCAACATTATGGACATGGTATATGGCATCATTATCGGGTTTAGCTATGCCGCTTACCTGATCAGCCAGCGGAAAACCACAGGATTTGACAAATTCATCCTGCTTACCTTTCACATTACGCTTTCGGCACTTTTGCTGATGCCCTTTTACCCTGCCTATAGTGGACCCATGCCTAAAGAAGGTTTATTCTGGTTACTAATAGAAGTGATAGCAGTCGGCTTTACAGTGATACCCCTTTTTTTAAACCTGTATGCTTTGAAAGGCATTAACTCCTCAACAGTGGGTATGTTGCTCAATATCAACCCGATCATCGCATTTGCCATAGCAGGCTTAGTATTCCATGAGCCCAGTGGAGCACTTCAAATGGCCGCCTACGCAACGATTTTCCTATCTGTCATTGTCTTCAATGCGCATTACTTCCTAAAAAAAAACGCAAAAGTTTTTCCCCAGAAACAATGACCCACATCCTGGAATAAAGTCCGTTTACCTAAAACTTATTAATACAGGTAAAAGTTTATGGATTACGCTGTAAATATCTATTAGCAACCGGTGGTGCGCCACACATCTAAAGGACCAGGGAAAAAAGCAGAGATTTTAAAATGAATTTCAATATCAAAGAAACACCTCAAGGATGTTGAGCAATCCTATTTTGAATTCCCCGATAGTATACTTTGCACTATAGACCCTGAGCATAGTACAGAGGTAGGTCACAGTTAGAAATTAAAACTAAAAAAAATAAAATTGCCAAGATAGTGAAACTAATTGCCGGCCTTGATGGGGCAATCGCACTAATATTATTCACGAATGGATGAAGAACAAAGGCATAAATATTTCCCAAATTGATGGGCTCGGGAAGAGGCTTTACCAAACTACTGGATTATTTTGTCCTAAGGGAACACGACAAACAAGATTCATATCTTCCAACCTTCTTAGTGGAATTGCAAATAATAGTTTTATTACAGTCTGATCTTGCCAAAAGCAATCGCGCTAGTACTGGCTTCAGGTTTCGGAACAGTCAAGTTACCCGGATCGATGGTCTTGATTCTGCACCTGTGGCAAGAAATTCCAAACTGAGCATTTTCACGGTCGTTTATTATCTTTTCGGGCATTGGTGAGTGGAGGCATACTTAAAATTTTTAAAAAATAATAAAGTCGTATTACCGACAAGAATTAGACGTTTATTCTTTACCGCTCCCCCCCCGCTAATGCATAGTAATATTAAGACTGATGCAGATATAGTATAAATACGGATATTGCGTAAAATACCCAACAAGATTTTTCAAAAGAAATTAAAACAGTTCAATGGTTTATACTTTGTTGCCTGAAATTCATACGCTAAAAATAAAAACTATGACGCAGAGAAGTCAGTGAGACCATCGGTCAGCACGCGGCATCTTCGAGGTCGCATGCAATAAATTTTACCAGGGACACAGAGGATGCTAACGATCTTTTACAGGAAACATTATTAGAGGCAACCAGGTCTGTATCGAAATTCGAGGGTGGGAGTAACCTGAAGGGCTGCCTCTTTGTGATCAGGAAAGAACACATTCCTGCACAACCACAAGAAGAATCTCAAAACCCGCCATCGCATCGTTCAGGAGGATGAAATCAGCTCTGAACACCCATACCAGAGTGCCACACAGAATGGTGCTGTAAGCTCATTCGCTATGCAGGATATCAACACTGCTCTTACCCTCTTGCCAAATAAATATGCTTTGCCATTTGTCAGGTATTTTGAAGGGTTCAAATACCATGAAATAGCTGAAGAAATGGATCTTCCACTCGGAACGGTCAAAATCTATATTCATGGGGCCAGAATACTGTTAAAAAAATACCTCAAACAGTATAAGGCATAAAGGTATAGAAGAAAACTAACAGTTTTCCCCCATATTGGCACTGTACAAATTGTGGACACCCAAAGAAATACCAGAATTATATTTATAGAAACTGATGCGGAAAAACCTGTTTTGATTATTTTTTTGGAAGCTCAATAAGAAATTCACTGCCCATCCCCTCCTCGCTTACTACCCAGATCCTTCCGTTATGCAGATCGACAATATCCTTTATAATACCCATTCCAAGACCTCCGGATTCCTCGCCGTTAAGCCCTTTTCTCAAAATTTTTCTATTCTGGTCAAAGAGATTACTTCTTATTTCTTCAGGGATCCCAATGCCATTATCACTTACTTTAATCACAACAGTATCTCCCCGATCTTCCGCATGCACCTCAATAATCCCACCTATTGGTGTAAACTTAATGGAATTGGATATCAGGTTATTGATTACCTGAAGAAATTTCATGCTATCGATAAATAAATATATCTTCTGCTGAACACTTGAAAACCGGAATTCCCTTACCTCGCTGAGATGTGACCGGTTGTAGAATCTGACCACATCCATTAGTTCCCAGACCAGATCTGCCCGCTCTTTTTTGATCGCCACGACAGAAGATTTCAGAAATTCATGATTGACCATACTTCTGACAAGCCTGATGTTCCGTTCGCACAGGTCGGCAATAAATTTCAGTGAGTTTTTGACCGTATCATCCTGGAACTCGGCAATCCTGTTCTCTATCGATGTGGCAGCCATTCTGATCATAGCCAGTGGTTCCTTCAAGTCGTGGGATAAAACCTCAAGTGTCACATTTTTTCGCGCATTGATCTGTTCAATGTGTATTTTATTCTGTTGGGCAACAGTAAAATCCTCAATAATCCCGGTAATTTCTTCACTGGATTCAGAGATAAATACTGACAGCTTAAGGTGCTTTTCATTCCCCCCTACCATGATCCTGAATACATATTTCTTAAAATCCCGGTCTTCCAGTAATTCGTTGTAACAATGACTGACATGTAACTTATCCTCTGAATGAACATGCTCCAGAATTGCGGCAGGATTTCTAGAAACATCTTCAGCCGCTAACCCAAAAATCCCGCAGAATGCAGGATTGAGATAACTAAATGTGTTGGAAGCAATGTTGTATATAAAATAACCATCGGAAGAAACTGCTCCCATCTGGCAAAAAACCTGTTGATCCGTTGATAGCATATTCATGATTTTATTTGAGACTATCCGTCCACGTATTTTAGTCAATAATTCCTTTAGAATAGGCATACCGCATAAGCATGGCCGTATTTTTGGCCCCCGTCTTATTGATCAGGGTCTGGCGGTGCCCCTCTACAGTCCTTCTTGAAATATAGAGTTTATCGGCCATTTCTGCATTTGTCATTCCCTCGCCTATAAGTTGCATGATCTCAATTTCCCTTGGTGAAAAATCCCCTACCTTCATTCTAGTCATCGGCGACAGTTCAGTTTCAATTATCCTATCAACAAGTCTTACCGAAATGCCGGAACAAATATATCTTTCACCTGATAAAAGTTTCTTTATCGAAAAGAACAGTTCATCCGCATCAACAGATTTGGTCAAAAACCCTTTGGCCCCTGCTGCGATCGCCTGATATAGATGCGTGTCGTCCTCCATCATGGACATGATCAGCACCGGTATCCCCGGGTGGTTTTCTATTGATCTTCTGACCATTTCGATCCCGTCCATCACCGGCATTCCTATATCCGATATAATCAGATCGGCATTCAACCCGTTATCCAACGCCGCTGTTACTTCTTGCCCATTTCCTGCTTCCAGGATTACTTGATACTGATTTGTGGATTCAAGAAGCATTTTTATACCGTACCGTATAACTTTGTGATCTTCAGCAAGAATAATATTTTTCATTTTGTTTAGGGATGATCAGAACAAATCTTTTGTGTAATACTCTGATTAGTCATTCAATTTAACAACATTGGGCATTTCATAAAAGTTTTAATATTCAAGACTTACAGATAGGTAGATAGGCACACATTAAAAAAAGCCCGGCACATTTCTATGTGCCCAGCAATTGATCTGCCGGGATTTGATTGTTGAAAAGATTACAATCGGTCTTTACTGTATTGGGATTATGCTATTATCCCGCTATTTTGAAAGAATTCCAGAAACCAGCAGATCCCACTCAATGTAACGCATTCCCAATGTATGACCTGCGTTAACCCTTATATTAAGGACCTTATCGAGAATGCCCTCCTGTCGGACATAGGGAATTTCGTTCCTTCCATGGACTTCAGCGCTTACCATTTCCCCTTTTCTAAAGACAAGAAAAGTTAATGTAGCACTTGGGATGAAGAAATATGCTGTATAATTGCCCATCTGACCTGGGACTGGACATGGACGGGCAAGAAAAACAGCAAAATCGGTGTCAGATTTGGCATTGGAATATTGTTCCATACTTTCAATATGAACCCAGTCGTAGCCTTTTCCTGCTGAAGTCCCCGGGCCGGGGATATCGATACGGATAAAGTCACCATCCGAGGCAATCCGCTCAAGTGCTGAACCTTTATTATCAAAAAGCTGAAACCTGATAGTCTCAATCGTGGAAATTCTGTGCCAATGATTTATATTCAAAAGACGGGAAACCGCCTTATCAAAAAATTCTTTTGCGGCCAGGCCTGAAGAAAATTTCTTCGCTTTTACAGCGTCAGTCTGCTTACCGATCTGCTGGCTGGGTATAAGATCATCCTTTTCCATACATTTTAAACAATTTCCCTACATCTTATACAATCCGTTCGGTTAAGAATTGTTTTCGTGTTCTTATATGCACGAATAATCAGGTATCTAACCCCCACGCCGGGAAAAATACCTGCTGAAGGAATGAAAATTACCTCATTATAAAAAAGCCTAAACAATGTCGTTTATATCGGAGTTTTAACAGTATAACGATAACTAAATATTATACCAATATGGCAACTACAGCAAAGGCAGGAGCGGCAAAGACCGCAGCTACTACTACAGTAAAAAAAAACACGGCGAAAAATGCGAAGATAGAGCCTTCGGAATTTCATGAATTTTTCGTTGATGAATTAAAGGATATTTATTGGGCAGAGAAACACTTGGTTAAAGCCCTGCCAAAAATGAAAAAAGCCGCAACAAGTCCTGAACTTGCGGCAGCATTCGAGAAACATACACAGGAAACGCAGACCCATATTGACACATTAGAGCAGGTTTTTGCGTTATTGGAGGAAAAGCCTGCAGCGAAAAAATGTGATGCGATGGCTGGGCTGCTAGAGGAAGCGGAAGGAATTATCTCCGATACCGATTCAGGCACTATGATCCGTGATGCAGGACTGATCCTTGCGGCCCAGAAAGTTGAGCACTATGAAATTGCTACCTATGGAACCTTAAAGGTATTTGCCGAAAATATGGACAGGACTGATGTAGCTGAATTATTGGGACAGACTTTGGAGAATGAAAAAGCAACTGATGTAGCCCTGACAGAATGCGCTGTAAGCTTCGTAAATCAAGCTGCAGCCGAGGAATAAAAACAATAAGTATTGGTGAATTCAAAGGGATCCTTAAACGGTTCCCTTTTTTGTTAATTTGTGAGTACTGTTCTTTAACCCTTTATAATGTGTTAAATAATTGCTAGCAATGGAGACAATCATTCCCTTTAAATTCAATAGCATCTAGGTAAATCTTTCAATGGGATATCCAAAATGATTCTCACTTTTATGCTGATCAGATGATAGCAGCTTTATGTGCTTTCAGTATTTTTTTACGGTGTCCTCAGGATTTAGTCGTTCAGCGGGTTGTAGCGTGTCTGCTTTTGTAGCAACTGTATCAGTAGAGGTCATTTTAGATTTTACTTTTTTACCTTTTTCTGAAGGATTCTGACACGAACTTAAAAATGCCGGGGCCAATACCAATCCAAAAATCAAAATTCTAAATGTTTTCATAATTTTTCTTTTTACAATAACAATCGCCGCCAGGGTTAAATAGTTTTCCTTTTTTTATTTTTATAGAATGATAAACATGATGTAGCGGTCCTCAGTTCTGCGGTAATGTTATATGGTTCAGCGCGTTATGGAAAACCACCAAAATTAAAACCTTGGGTTCCAAAAAGCGGTTTATCATAATAAACTTCCAGATGAGATCATCCAAAACATACATAGGCACATCCGGATGGAAATACCATCATTGGGAAAATAACTTCTACCCGTCGGACCTAAAGAAAAAAGACCAGCTTAAATACTTCACCGCATCCTTTGGAACAGTGGAACTGAATAACTCATTTTACCGGCAACCAACTTTAAAAAATTTCATGGCATGGGCTGAGCAGGTACCAGATAATTTTATATGTGCAGTGAAAGCGAACAGGTACTTCACCCATCTGAAAAAATTAAAAATTACCAAAGAAGAAATAATGATCTTCCTGGATGCCGCGAGTGGGCTGGGTGAAAAACTGGGACCAATATTATTTCAGTTGCCACCAAGATGGAAGGTCAATATAGAAAGGCTGGAAACCTTTTTAAAAATCCTGCCACGTGGCTATAGGTACACATTTGAATTTAGGGACCAGAGCTGGTATGGTAATCCGGTATTTGAACTCCTAAAAAAATACAACTGCGCCTTTTGTATTTACCAGCTTGCAGGCCACCAGTCTCCCATCATTGAAACGGCAGATTTCGTATATGTGAGGCTGCATGGCCCTGGGGATAAGTACCAGGGATCATATGATGCAAAGTCTATCAAGAGCTGGGCTGGTTATGCAGGACCTGGGTAGCAGGCGGCCGGGATGTTTATGTCTATTTCGATAACGACCAGCAAGCTTTTGCGGCCTGTAATGCGCTCGAACTTAAAAAAATATTAAAATAGAGATCTTTGGGTAAATAGCAACAGCTTGGAAACATATTCAATGGATCATGGAACTTGCTTTTTTAAAAAATTATCTCCATAAAACTATCCACATACAAATTTGGTTTTTAACCTAACAAACTCCAAAAGGTTATGAAAAAAAACATCAATAATTTAAGGGACGGAAATAATTTAAGCATCTGGCAGATATCAGATCGTAAGACAAGCCCTAAAGAGGAGGCAACCGAACTTTTCGATACGCTGATCATTGGTGGGGGAATAACAGGAATGACCACAGCACTGCAGCTACAGCGACAGGGCCAAAAATGCATTCTTGCAGAAGCCCACAATTTAGGATTTGGCACCACAGGCGGTACGAGCGCACATCTGAATACATTTTTGGATGCAACCTATCCTGAAATCGATAGTGATTTTGGGAAGAAGGCCTCAGCGCAACTTGCAGGGGCAGCAAAGGAGATGATCAATATGATAAAGTCAAATATAGATGAGCTGGGAATCGATGCAGACTTCGAATATAATGATGCGTACCTTTTTTCCCAAAATGAAAAGGAATCCGGAAAATTGGATTCTATTCTGTCTTCTTCTAAAAATGCAGGAGTTGATGTTAGCCAGGTATCCGAAAACGGTTTAGCAATACCATTCGAAAAAGCCCTCTGCTTTAAATCGCAGGCAAGGTTTCATCCAATAAAATATATCCTTGGTCTTTCATATGAATTCCTAAGGCTCGGTGGTAGAATCCTGGAACACACCTTTATCAGCAACACAGAATTAAAAGACAACATCCATTATGCACAATCCAAAGAATGTACAATCAAGGCCAGAAACCTGGTCTACGCTACCCATATCCCTCCTGGCATAAACATATTATCTTTAAGGAATGCCCCCTACCGAAGCTATGTAATTGCGGTAACTTTACAACACGATAATTATCCCCCGAACCTGTACTATGATATGCAGGAACCCTATCATTATATCAGAGCACATGAAATCGAAGGTAAAAACTATCTGATTATTGGCGGGGAAGACCACAAGACAGGGCATGATGATCCTAAAAAAGCTTTTGACCGGCTGGAAACATTTGCAAGGGAAAACTTTGAAGTGACCTCTATTGACTATAGATGGTCTTCTCAATATTATGTACCTGTGGATGGGCTTCCTTATATCGGACAGCTGCCAGGTGGCGATGACCGTACGTTTGTTGCCACCGGCTTTAATGGAAACGGTATGATCCTGGGCAGTCTGTCAGCGCTAATCATAACAGATTTGATCCTTGGCAAAAAAAACGAATTTGAAAAGCTGCTTAGTCCTTCAAGATTAAAACCAGTCTCAGGCTTTGCTGAGTTTGTCAAGGAAAATGCAGATGTTGCCTATCACTTTATCGCTGACCGGTTTAGGAGTGAAGCAATCAGCTCTATCTCAGAACTAAGGGCCGATGAGGGCAAAATCATAACCTTTGAAGGGGAGAAGCTTGCACTTCATAAAAACGTGGACGGGGAGATCACTGCACTCAATCCGGTATGTACGCACGCCGGGTGTATTGTAAATTGGAACCCAGAGGAAAAAAGCTGGGACTGTCCCTGCCACGGCGGAAGGTTTTCCACAGACGGTAAAGTCCTGACCGGCCCCGCAAGGGACGATCTCGAGAAAATTCCGCTGAACATGGATCCGTCCGATTCATAAATTACCTAGCAAATAATGCATAGTCTTTCGAATGCCAAAAGAACTGTGCGCCTATAGCATTAAATTATTTACTGCGGTAGCCCCAACTAAATTTTGGCAGATCTTATCAAACCTTAAAGAAGGAGCTCCGCTATCTATACATTCCTACAGAACGCAAACCATTGGAAGACTATCATTTGCCGTGGATCGGCCGCATTAAACGCTTCCATCCAATAAGCCTTTTACCAACATTTTCCATTGCGGATAGGAAAGGCCGATTTTTGCAGATAATCCGACAACTACGTTTCTAGCTTTGTCGATTAATTTCTCTGCCCCGAGGTTCACCATCTCGTTGCGGCCATGCTCCTCTGCCCAGACCTGAGTTCCTTCCCGGCGGATAATAAATGTCGAGGTGGCAGCATCTTCTAAAAAATGGGCTACCTCCTCGCCACTGGTCATCGGGTTTTTACACGGGCGCACACGCATCCCAAGGGACTGACCAGCTTCGCTTTGATAAGCTTGTATATCTTCAATATATACCCAATCATAACCCTTCCCGGATAAGGTACCGGGGCCCGGAATATCAATCTGAATAAAGTCCCCCACCACGGCCGGGCGCTCAACTGGATTTCCCTGGATATCAAACAGCCTAAAATCTGTACCTGGGGAGTATTTGCCCCAATGGTGAACTAATAACATGCGCTCACAGGCTGAGGTAAATACTTTGTTGGCTGTTTCAACCGTATTGAACTCGCGCTCTTCTACTGCATCCATTTTCGAACCCTGGCTTTGGCGAGGGACCATCTGTTCATTTAAATTTTCCATAGCTTGTTTTCATCTTTTATTAAACACATTATTTTAAAATATAGCTTTTAGCTTGCCGATCAATTTCAAAAATATTCAGCCCTTAGGACTATCACACTTCTTTCGTGAATTTCAATATTTTCAAGTGCGCCGAATGCCCCGTGATCCTTTGAATCAGCAGTGTTAATTTCTATAATCCATTCAGGTGCATATCTTTTTTCAGGTAACATAAATCTTACCTTGTCCCCGGATGAATTAAAAATGAGAAGAAAGTGACTATCCCGAATATCCATTCCGGAACTGGTCTTACCCTGGATCCCCTCTCCATGCAAAAAAATGCCAAGGCAGGATAATGAACTGTTCTTCCAGTCTGATTCATTTATCATTCTGCCGTTAGGTAGCATCCATGCGATATCAGGAAGGCCATCAGAATCTATGAGATCCCCTAAAATCCACTCCCTCCTTCTCAGACTGGGGTGCCCCTGTCTAAGGAGTATCAGTTTTTTGGTAAAATCCTTAAGTTCAAGATCGCCTTCAGACCAGTTTATCCAGGAAATTTCATTATCCTGGCAATACGCATTATTATTGCCCTTCTGGGTCCTGCCCAATTCATCACCGGCCGATAGCATTGGAACGCCTTGAGATAACAGTAGGGTCGTGAGCAGGTTACGCTGCTGTTTTCGACGCAGGGAGATTACCTCACCATCATCAGTATCACCCTCCATGCCACAGTTCCAGGAGTAATTTTCAGATTCGCCGTCCCGGTTTTCATCCCCGTTTTCCTCATTATGCTTATGGTTATAGCTGACCAGGTCCCTTAGGGTAAAGCCGTCATGGGCAGTTATAAAGTTGATGCTGGCTGTAGGCCTGCGATAGTCCTTCATGTAAAGATCTGGGCTGCCCAGGAACCGTTGGGCAAAAACACCCATTAGTCCACCATCACCTTTCCAGAACATACGCATAAGATCTCTGTACTTTCCGTTCCATTCTGCCCAACCGGGTGGAAATTTACCGATTTGGTACCCCCCTTCCCCTACATCCCAAGGCTCAGCAATGAGCTTTACCTGGGAAATTACCGGGTCCTGATGAATGATATCAAAAAATGCACCCAGTCGGTCCACATCATGAAGTCCGCGGGCCAGTGTGGATGCCAGATCGAAACGGAATCCGTCCACATGCATCTCACTCACCCAATAGCGCAAGCTGTCCATCAAAAACCTCAGAACTGACGGCATCCTCGTGTTCAGGGTATTACCGGTTCCTGTGTAATCAGTGTAAAAACGCTTCTGGTCTGGGTCCAATCTATAATAACTTTCATTATCAATACCCTTGAAAGAAAGCGTTGGTCCTTTCTGGTTTCCTTCTGCAGTATGATTGTAAACTACATCCAAAATTACCTCTATGCCCGCCTTATGCAAAGCCTTTACCATATCTTTGAATTCGCCTACCTGTTCACCATGACCCTTTGATCTGGCGTAACGGGATTCAGGCGCAAAAAAACCAATGGTATTATAACCCCAGTAATTATTCAGCCCCTTTTCCTTGAGATGCCCATCGGAAACAAATTGGTGGATGGGCATCAGCTCAACGGCAGTGATACCGAGCGATCTCAGATACTCGATGCTTTTGGGGTGGGCAAGGGCAGAATAAGTGCCGCGGATTTCTTCCGGCAGTTGCTGATTGAGTTTTGAAAAACCTTTCACGTGAAGTTCATATATCACACTCCGGTTATATGGGATTTTAAGAGGCATGTCTCCCTCCCAATCATAATTCGGGTCAACCACTACCGATTTTGGGACAAATGGAGCACTATCGGTTTCTGAAAAACTTAGGTCCTCTTCAGGATTGCCGAGTTCATAGCCGAATATTGCCTCATTCCAGATTAGCTTACCTGAGACAGCTTTCGCATAGGGGTCCAACAGGAGCTTGTTGGGGTTGAAAAGCAATCCCTGCCGGGGAATGTAAGGTCCAAAGACACGGTATCCGTAAAGCTGTCCAGGACCGATACCTTCGAGATAACAGTGAAAAATATGGTGATCCCTTTCCCTCAATTCAATCCGGCAGGCTTCCTCTCCTTCCGGGCTGAAGAGGCAGAGTTCCACTTTTTCGGCATGCTCGCTGAAAAGGGCAAAATTTGTCCCTTTCCCGTCCCAGGTCGGACCAAGGGGAAACGAACTTCCGGGTAAAGCTAATAATTCAGACATTTTGTATTCTATTTGGCTAAAGGTTTTTTGGCTTAACAACATTTGAAGTTTTGAGGTTTTAAAAATTTGGAAATAATTAAAAACGCCTTTTGAAACTGAAAAAATTTCAGATCTGTATGAAATATTTTCAGATAAAATGAAAATTTTTCAGGAAAAGTATATCTGGAACAGCAGATTATTCCCTTGGCATAGCCATTGTTACCCTTGGGCAGAGGCTAGTAAAAGCCCACAAAAAGTTAATTGATTTATAGTCCATTTATTATTAAACCATTAAAAGGAAAAGCTATGACGTTAGTTAAATTTAATCCCGAGAGAAAAAACAGCGCATTATTGCCAGGCTTTAATGACATTTTCGAATCAGTAATTGGTGACACCTTCTTCTCAGATCGCCGTTTGAAAAACATCCCCTTGGCAAATATTTCCGAGACCAATGAGGCCTACCAGATCGAACTTGCAGCCCCTGGACTTCAAAAAGAGGATTTCAGGGTAAGTGTAGAAAAGGATATCCTCACCATTTCCACCGAAATGTCAGCCAAAAGCGTTGAGGAAGAGAAATCCTACAACCGTAGGGAGTTCAGTTATGCTTCTTTTACCAGGATGTTCACCCTTCCAGAAACCGCAGATATTGATCGGATCGAGGCCCATTATGACCAAGGCGTACTCAAACTCCTGTTACCAAAAAAGGAGGAAGCCAAAGCAGTCGCTAAGCAGATTGCCATCCGCTAAGAAAATGCCGCTAAATGCGGCATTCGCTGTTTTATCAAAAACCGCCACAAGGAAGGCAAATTATGGATGGATATTGCGGTATACCATTTGGTTTGACCCTTAAAATGTAAAAAATAACCGGGCGCTGGCGCCCGGCCAGGTTTGTTTGCGTGCTAAATATCTTTTGAGGTGCCGTAGTCGCTCCATTGAGCGAGCCCGTCAGGTTCCGCGGAGTTGACCTCTGTACTGCGCTCTTCACTCAGCTTTACATTCGATTCTTGAGCCTCCCGGATTTCGGCTTCCTTATCATCTTCCAAAAAACTCAGCCCCTCGGTTTCTTTCACAAAGTTTTTGGGATCCTCAATAAGTTCCCAATCCTTGCCCATTCCCGGCATCTCTCCCTGGTTCCATGGTCCTTTAAAAGAATTTTCGGGTGACATATTGAAATATTGTTGGGTAAATCGCGGATCTGCCTGCAATATACCTGGAGGAAAATTCGGCTGGATCGTTTCCAGAGCGGCCTCGAACATTTTATAATGGGCAACTTCCCGCGTCATCAAAAATGAAAGCGTTTCTTTGACATAAGGGTCGTCAGTGAATTTCATCAAATGTTCATAAACCAGCTTAGCCCTTGATTCGGATGCCAGATTACTTCTTAAATCGACAGTAAGATCTCCGTTTGAATGAATATAAGAAGCACACCAGGGAATGCCCTGGCTATTGGATAGTCTGGGACCGCCGCTGCTCAGAACCGCAAAATGCGTGTTGGCCGAAAGTGCCGCATGGATAATATCCTCTTTTGCAGCCTTTCCTTCCAATACCTGCATGATCTCAGACGAATCCGCAGCATTTTTAAGCTCACCGTTTACGCCCCTCAAGAGCATCTGGATGGTTGCGCCAACAATTTCCAGGTGGCTGAATTCCTCGGTTGCGATATCCATAAGCATATCATATTTATCAGGATGAGGCTGTTTAGCACCGAAAGCTTGGGTGAAGTACTGCATGGCAGCGGCAAGCTCGCCATTTTCACCTCCGAACTGCTCTAATAGAATATTTGCGAACGCAGGATCTGGTTTAGAGACCCTTGCATTGAACTGGAGGTCTTTTGAATGATGGAACATATGTTTTGTTTTTTTAAGGTAAAGGTTCGGGCACTGGGCCCTTGCATCTTTACTACAGTATTAACGTCTCTAAAGTTTAGCGACTACCCTATAATATCCACCGATTATAAAAAATCGGGTAGTGAACCCCGAATTCTGCGTATCCCACACCCTGGCAGGTAATCTATACCGGACAACACTAATGATCCCACATAGCAAAAGGAGAAACAAATGAATTCCCGGGTATAAGGGGTATAATTTCTAAATGATGTAAAATGTTGGGACCTGGGAGCACCAAAGGCCAAGAGGCTTAGCGAAAATCAAACAGTGTTTTGATAAGCATTTTGGGCTAGAGCAATATGTTTACGTAATATTTTGTAGAGCACAGCAAGCTCGAACGGTTTTCTGATATAGTCATCAAATCCTTTATCATCATATTCAAGATGAATATTTGAATTGCAGCTAAGCGCAAGGACAGGGAGTTGAGGATATTTTTTTTTGATTTCCTGGCAGACCCTTACCGATTCCACTCCGCTAAGCCTGTAATCAAGTACAACCACATGAGGGCGGAACTTATCGATCGCAGACATAAAGCCAGAATCAAATCCCAGACTTCCCAATACACAAAAACCTTCATCTTCCAGCGCAATGGAAAGCATCTCCAAAACAGATTGATCGGTTTCCTGTATCAGTACCTTGGGATTATTCATGTGGCAGTTAAAAACGATAAGATAGGAAAAAAAAATCAATGCCTAAAAAACTTGAACTGAAAAAACGAAATTTAAATACCATCAATAGTAAAAGGGCAATGCCCAAAGTGAGATCCTTAAGTACAAACGGCAAGAACAGTGCTTATCTATCGTCTTTTCAAAAGGTGATGAAGTGGTATCCGGGCTGACGGATTTTGCGAACCGCTACAAAATCAAGGCTGCCCACTACTCTGCTCTCGGAGACGCGGTTTCTGCAAAGGCAGGCTGGTTTGACTACAAAAAGAAAGCGTTTAAAGTATTGGTAATCGATACTGCTGAGGTTACTTCTTTTAATGGGGACATCGCAGTCTACAACGGAAAAAAGGCTGCACATACCCATTTCAGTGCTGCAACCAGTGATGGGATCGCGCAAGGAGGGCATGTACTGGAATTCATCATCTTACCTACGATGAATTGATTCTCACCACTGAGCCTGGGGGCACTGTACAAAAAAATGGATCCGGAATTTAATACTGCCTTTATTGATTCCGACCAGAAATGATCATATGTTTAGCGATAAATTTATACCCTATAATTTCAACAAGTGGCCTCAAATTTATTGAATAGAAAAGTAGCGCTGATAGCGTTAAATAATTCGATTTAGATTTGGCCAATGCTAAATTCCTTCCCGCATATATATTTTTCATCCAGAAAATAGCCCCCCTAAACTTCAGCTATTGTCGCAGATTGAAGTTTAGGAATAGCAACAAACTGAGTTTGGCTATGATGTTTCAGCCCTAACGCCTATAGTATCAATATTCTCGTTGATAAGAGCGTATTCGGTTAAAAACATAGCCCCGGTATATATCATTAGATCCAATTAAGGAAAAAAGTGTTTGGGGCGATTAAAACATTTAAATAAGGAGTCGGGATGGGAAGATTCGAACTTCCAGCACCCCATGCTGGCGCGATACCTGGCTACGCTACATCCCGATATGATCAAATATTACCAATACAAAAATATTTAAAATTATCCACTGCTGAAAATGGCAGAATGGTTGCAGCGGATGCTACCAAAGTTTAATTTCGCCAGGCCAGGAGGAGCAAACCAAATGAAATGATGATCTTGGACACTTAATCCAACAACTGGCTTTCTTTAAGGTTGGTTATAAGCATTTCAATTTTACTATCGGCCCAGTCCCTCAGCAGATCATTTTTTAACCCTTCAGGAGAGGTAGCTTTTATATGCAGGCCAATTAATTCCTGATCGGCATCCCTGATCATACCTATCAGATGAAGTTTGTATCGCCCCCCAGTCATCACTCTTAGTACCTCAAGCTTTTTCCTGTCTTCATCCTTTAAGGCCTTGCCCACCGGTTTACCTATCATAGCGGTTAACTGTGAAAAATAATCGCTAAACTGTCTCCTTCTTTTCTCTACAATGTCTTTAACCTGGTATTCAGACGCATAAGGACCGAGTTCACTTAAAAGAGCAAGCTGAAAGTTCACTTGATGGATAGCCGAAAACGAAAAACTTTCATCACTCATCCGGTATGCGCCCAGGTCTTCGCGGTGACAGGAGTAAAAGTTCAAACTTAGAAGGGTACACATCAGCGTGAAGATTAAAAACCTCCCTTTCAGGCTTTCAGTTGGCAAAAAGTAGTTCATCATTTTATCCAATTACTTTAAGTTCGTTCTTTCGAGGGTGTTATGAACCATTATACAAAAGCAGTAGCAAGTCTGGATTCTCTTAGAAGAAAAACAGATACAAAAAGAAAATGGTTTACTTTTTTTTAACTCTAAACGATTGGTTATAAAACAACATATCAAAGCAAGAATTAAAAAACCCGTTATTATTTCCACAAAACCTTTTACAGAAAAGACCTGTTATTTATATAACATTTACTTAAAATAAAATATAATATGAAAAAGCTGATTATGATACTGATGATCGTCGGGTTTGGATTCGCTGCAACCGCACAGACACGTCAGGACACAACAAAAAAGAAAACAGAAAAAACAAGGCCAGCAAAAAAAACCAGGCCGGCAAAGAAAGACACGACAAAGCGTGACAGCCTTCCACGGGATACCGCGCGTAAAACCAATCCACCTTTATAAAATACGGCCTGTTTAGACGGGCCTTTTTATTGTTCATTCCTGGCCCCGGCATAAATAAACCAGCCATATGGGTTTTATGAACAGTTTAGGCCCGGCGGCATATCACTGAAAAACTAAACCAAATGAGTTCTATCTGGTTATAACAAGCAACAACATCATTCTGCCATGAATAGAAAACAAGATATGCTTAAACCGGTTAAACTCGAAAAATGGAAATCCAAAACAGATAAGGCTACCCCCTTACCACCAGCACCCCTACCGGAAGATAAAAGGATTGGGTATGCTGTGGTCGGACTTGGCCATTTAGCATTGGAGGAAATTCTTCCGGCACTGCAAAACAGTAAATTCAGCCGTTTGGCGGCCCTTGTAAGCGGGGATGGTAAAAAACTTAAAAAAGTAGCACTTCAATATGGGGTTGAGCCGGATAGCTGCTATAGTTACGAGCGCTTCGATGAATTAAAAACAATCCAAATGTACAGGTAATCTATATCATACTTCCCAACAGCATGCATATGGAGTTTACTATCCGTGGTGCCCAAGCAGGAAAACATATACTATGCGAAAAACCCATGGCCATATCATCGGGGGAATGCCGAAAAATGATAAACGCCTGCAAAAAGGCCAAGGTAAAACTAATGATTGCATACCGGATGCAGTTCCAGCCACACGCTTTGAAGTTAAAGAAAATGATCAGTTCAAAAAGGTTCGGAAATATCAGATATATTGAGGCAGCAAACGGACAAAGCAGTGCAAATCCAGACCATTGGAGGCATAAAGCCGAATTTGCAGGCGGCGGGGCATTACCGGACATCGGGATTTACTGCCTGAATACCACGCGGTTTTTACTTGACCAAGAACCAATAGAAATTTTTGCATACCAATATTCCCCACCGGGTGATCCATTATTTAAAGATACCGAAGAACTCATTTCCTGGCAGATGAAATTCAGTGGTGGATTGATTGCTTCCTGCATGGCACATTATAAAGTTCGGGAAGTTAAAACAATCAGAATTCATGCAGAAAAGGGCTGGATGTTCATGGACAAAGCATTTGCCTATAAGGGACAGCAGTTAAGCAGTTCCAGGGCAGAAGGCGAAGAAGAAATTCTGGAAACAGTCAGCCTGGCAGAACCCAACCAGTTTGCAGAAGAAATGGACCATTTCTCCAATTGCATCATAAGCAACACAGCGCCCAAAACCCCTGGCGAGGAAGGACTCCGTGACCACCTAATCATGGAAGCGATCTATAAATCGGCAAAAACAGCCAGGCCCGTCCGGATAAAATAGGTAGCGTAGTTAAAAAGATCCCAAGGATAGGCTAAATCAGCAACGAAATTGAATATCGGCATATCCCCAGCAAAGAAAGGATTTAAATAATCTATGCGCCAGAACACCAAGCGGACACTCCCGTTAACCCCCAAGACCAGTCCTCTGGTTGTGCTTATTAGATCAGCAGCAGGATTTATATTTAGATATTAAATGCCGCACCGTAATCTTTATCCCAATTTATTTAACTTTGGATTATTGATGAACACCGAAGAAAGAACTCACGATAGCAACAATTTTAGCGGAGAACTGATTATCCAGGCACTCCAATCTTCCCCTGAACCTACCGCGATCTATAGCGGAGAAAACATGATCATCCGATTTGCGAACGATGGGATGCTGGCACTCTGGGGCAGGGACAAATCCGTAATCGGAACACCACTAATCCAAGCAATCCCGGAGCTTGTGGGCCAGCCATTTTTACCAATCCTCAGAGAGGTATGGCTCACCGGTATTAGCTACTCGGTAACTGAGGCCCCGGCCCAGCTAATCAAGAACGGAATGCCGACCACTGGTTACTTTGATTATCAGTACAAAGCATTATTAGGCAGTGACAACAAAACATACTGCATACTAAACACTGCTAAAGACGTCACATCAAACAGGGAATACCTGGAACGTCTACAGCAAAAAGAAGAAAAAGAACAGGCGCTTATCGAAGAAATGGCCACAACTATGGAAGAGCTGACCTCAACGAACGAGGACCTGAACAGCTCTCTGAAACTCCTGCAAGAAAGCCGCGAACACGTACGGACCATCATCGAACAGGCACCCGTTGGCATCGCTGTGCTAGAGGGCCCGGAACATATCATTGAAATTGCCAACCCCGCGATCCTAAAAACCTGGGGTCGTGAAGGCGCAGAAGTAATCGGCCAGCCCCACCATACTGCAAGGCCGGAACTTCAGGGCCAACCTGTCAACATATGGCTGGATAATGTTTATTCTACCGGAAAACCAAAGATCAACAAAGAGTTTCTGGTTCGGCTCCGTCATGAAGGGGGATTGAGGGAAGCCATCGTAAACTCCATATATCAGCCCATTATCTCCTCAGGTGAAATCATAGGGGTGCTGGTCATCCTGGAAGAGATCACCCAACAGGTACTTGACCGCCGAAGCAGTGAAAAAGACCAGCAAATGCTCGCCCTGGCAATCGATGCAGGAGAGCTGGCAACATTTTACTACGAGCCCCATACCAACCTATTCTCGGGCAACACACTACTGAAATCCTGGTTTGGGCTATCTATAGATGAAAACCTGGACCTATCACTGGCACTCAGCTCTATCCATGATGAAGACAGGGAACGCGTCACTGCTGCTATCAGCGAAGTCCTACGCGAGGGGTCAAACGGTGAATATAATATCGAATACCGCATAAATAATCCACAGCAAAGAAGCGACCGGTTAGTACATGCACAGGGAAGGGTCTTTTATGCGCCGGACGGAAAAGCTGCAAGCCTTAACGGCACCTTAAGGGATATTACAGAACAGAAAAAAGACGAACAGCGCAAAGATGATTTCATGGGAATGGTAAGCCATGAACTTAAAACACCGTTAACATCATTAAATGCCTACCTTCAGGTACTCCAGCGGCAGGCCGCCCTCAACGAAAACGTAACGCAGCAAAACGTACTTGTCAAGTCAGTCAAGCAGGTACGCAACATGAATTCCATGATCAATGGCTTTCTGAATATATCGCGGTTGGATTCTGGAAGAATGCTGATCGAAAAGACGGCAACCGATCTGAAGATACTTCTCTCAGAACTGGAAGAAGAAATGCAATCCACAATTCATACCCATATCATAGTTTTTGAACCCACAGAGCAGCTGATCCTGAACGCAGACCGTGAAAAAATCGCCCAGGTCATCCAAAACCTTGTGGGCAATGCAGTTAAATATTCACCGATGGGAACCATGATCACAGTGGCCTGCCATCCGATTGAATCATCTAAAGTAAAGCTGTCCGTCAACGATGAAGGAATAGAGATTGCAAAAGAAGATCACCAAAAGATTTTCGAACGCTATCACAGGGTCCAGAACCCCCAGATCGGATCAATCGCAGGCTTCGGCCTTGGACTGTATCTCTGCCGTGAGATTATTGAGCTGCACAAGGGCACAATACGCTTAGAGAGCGGTGAAGGCAAAGGAACAACATTCATAGTTGAACTTCCACTGGAAGATTAATACAGCGCTTGGTGATAAAATTTATTTAAACTTTTACAAT